>OJGO01000106.1_pt1 | contig 45074 bp, 32 predicted proteins | sample 1594871 | NCBI WGS metagenome assembly OJGO01 (sample SAMN05416798, study PRJEB24817) | seawater metagenome | isolation source: Sea water | place: Canada:Atlantic | collected 2013-07 | reverse complement strand
CTATCACATTAACGCCTGAATACGACTCAGTATATTTCGCTTACTTTGCACCTTATAGCTATGAACGTCATCAAGATTTAATTCATAACGCGCAAATGCACCTTGATTGTCAGTTACAAGTATTAGGGCAAACACTTGATGGCCGTGATATGACATTGCTTAAAATTGGTGAAGAAGGTGAAGGTAAACGTAAAGTTTGGATTACTGCTCGCCAACACCCCGGTGAAACAATGGCAGAATGGTTTGTTGAAGGGATGTTAGATCGTTTACTTGATGAAGACGATGGCGTTGCCCGTGCTTTATTAAACAAAACAGTATTCTACGTTGTACCTAACATGAACCCAGATGGCAGTGCACGTGGTCATTTACGTACGAATGCTGTTGGTGCTAACTTAAATCGTGAGTGGTTAGAGCCTACGATGGAACGTAGCCCAGAAGTATTTCTTGTACGTGAAAAAATGCTAGAAACAGGTGTCGACATGTTCTTAGACGTTCATGGCGATGAAGCATTACCGGTTAACTTTGTTGCCGGTTGTGAAGGCGTTGTTGCTTACGATGCGCGTCATAAAGCACTTGAAGATAAATTTAAAGAAATCATGATCGCTATCACACCTGAATTTCAAGATGATCGTGGCTATGATAAAGATGAACCAGGTAAAGCAAACCCTACCGTTGGTACTAACTGGGTTGGTAACCAATTTAAGTGTTTAGCTTATACGATTGAAATGCCATTTAAAGATAATGATTTACTACCTGATTACAGTGTAGGTTGGTCTGATGAACGTAGTAGTATTCTAGGTAGAGACTTCTTAACAGGTGTTTACCATATGGTAGATGATTTACGTTAGTATTGATTTTATGACTGTACAGGCCAATTAATAGGTTAAACGCACTGATAGATTTAGGTCAATTCTATGCATACCTTACTAATGAAGCTTGTACAGTGTTAAGTTAAACACGAGTTAAAATAGAAAAACAAAAATAAGAATAAAAACAATCAACAGGAGTTAACTGTGCAAGAATTAGTCAATAGTATTAACGGTGTCATCTGGAGCCCAGCGCTCATTTACTTATGTTTAGGTACGGGGTTATTTTTCACCGTAGTTACACGCTTTGTTCAATTACGTCACTTTAGAGAAATGTTTCGCTTATTACTTTCGGGTAAAAGCTCAGATCAGGGTATTTCATCGTTTCAAGCATTAGCTGTTTCATTATCAGGCCGTGTTGGTACTGGTAATATTGCCGGTGTTGCTGCAGCTATCGGTTTTGGTGGTCCAGGTGCCGTTTTTTGGATGTGGATTGTTGCCTTTTTTGGCGCCGCAACTGCTTATATAGAATCAACTAACGCGCAAATATATAAAGAAGAAGAAGACGGTGTTTACCGTGGTGGTCCAGCTTACTATATTGAAAAAGCGATGGGACAAAAGTGGTATGCATGGATATTTGCTATCTCAACGATAGTAGCTTGTGGTGTGTTATTACCTGTTGTTCAATCTAACGGTATTGGTGATGCATTAGTTAATGTCTTTGGCAACGGTGGCACAGTCCCTTCATTTATTGGCGATCTACCATTAACTAAAGTTTATGCAGCAACGATGATTGTTTTAATTTTAGGCTTTATCATTTTTGGTGGCGTAAAACGTATTGCCAACTTCACTCAAATTGTTGTTCCTTTTATGGCATTGGCTTATATCATTATTGCTTGCGTTATTATCGCATTGCACATTGATATTTTACCTGCGATTTTCATGTCAATTATTTCTGATGCCTTTACGCCTATGGCTGGTTTTGGTGCTGCGATAGGTTGGGGTGTTAAACGTGGTGTTTATTCAAACGAAGCAGGTCAAGGTACTGGACCTCATGCAGCCGCTGCTGCAGAAGTTGAACATCCGGCACAACAAGGTTTAGTACAAGCATTCTCTGTTTATATTGATACCTTGTTTGTTTGTTCTGCTACTGCATTTATGATTTTGATTACTAAGTCTTACAATGTAATGCCTGAAGGCAGCAGTGTGTTCTTAGTGCAAAATCTTGCAGCAGATGTTGTTATCAGTGGTCCTGCATTTACGCAGATTGCCGTGGACAGTGTTTTGTCTGGTTTCGGTAAACCTTTTATCGCTATTGCGTTATTTTTCTTTGCCTTTACTACAGTACTCGCTTACTACTTTATCGCAGAAAATAATGTTTCATACATCAACAGAACCATTAAAATTCCTGCATTACGATTTGTACTGAAAGTCATTATGATGGCTGCAGTATTTTATGGAACAGTAGCACAACCAAGTGCAGCTTGGGGTATGGGCGATATTGGTGTTGGTTTAATGGCTTGGCTTAATATCATCGGTATTATCATTATCTTCTTTATGGCAAAACCTGCAATAAAGGCATTAAAAGATTATGAAGCACAGCAAAAAGCTGGCGTAACAAAATTCACTTTTGATCCTAAGTCATTAGGCATTAAAAATGCTGATTTTTGGGAAGAACGTTTTGCTAAAGAAAATCCTGAAGAAAATAAAGCAACAAACAAAGACACTGAAAGTTAGTTAACTGCAATGACTTAGCAAAAGCCGTTCATGATGAACGGCTTTTTTATTGGCTTTTTTAAAGGAAAATGGCACAAATTACAAGGTATTTGTTACTGGTTATACGGATAATACTTTTGATGCTTTAGAGCTATGAGTTAGTATCAATAGACTAGGTATTGACTGACTAGCTTGATACTTGAGTACGATATTCAAGCGGAGAAAGTTGGGTGTGTTTTTTAAAAGCGCGGGCAAATGTACTAGGTGAACTGTAACCTAGTTGATACGTGATTTCAGTTACTGATATGCTTTTAACCGCTAATTTTTGTTTAGCTAACAACAGACGAACAGAGGTCAGTAAGGCTAAAAATGATTGCTTCTCAATACTCAGTTTTCTTTGTAAAGTACGTTTACTCATATGTAGCTTATAAGCAATTACTTCTTCTGTTGGACATCCTAACGGTAATAAATCATTAATCATTTTAATGACTTTACTGCTCGTTTCGCCATTATCCATTGATTCTAGGTGTTTATTAATAACAACTTCGTTCATTTCAACTAACTCTACATCATGAGTAGGTAGTGTCTCAGTGAGTAACGCTTTAGAAAAAGCAATACCATTTACCGCTTGATTGCCATATACCGGGCATTGAAAATAATCTTCATAGGCTTTGTTATTCTGTTCAATGGCAAAAGTAAAATATACGCCAATAGCTGGTATGTTTTTGCCTGCGGCTAACCGAAACATCTTCAAGAAAAAGCCAATACCCAGTTCGATAGCGCATCGGTGGGTTTTAATTATATTGCTCGAAGTCAATCTTCGCTGGTATTGAATTAATATTTCTTCACCATCAGCACCATCACGCTCAGTTAATTCAATTTGCATTACGGTATTAATCAGCTGACTACTGGCAATAAAACGCTTTAGCCCTTCTTCTAGGTTTGCACTAGCGAGCCAAGCCATACCAATACTTTTCAGATAAACCGGTTGAAATAATGAGGCTGCGACCAAGCCAAGCTCATTATTTTTGGTTTCTTGTACAGCCAGTTTCCACAACGTCGCCATGTTTTCCATCGGTACACGTGTTTGCGCATCACTCGTCATATCAATATTAGCCGCTGAAAATATCGGTTCAGGGTCTACATCATAAATACAAAGTACTTGGGCGATAAGGCGAGGAATTGTGGAAAGGGTCGTTTGGCTCATAAATTCTCTATTGTTTTGTATACGGAGCAAAATTATGTTTTACCAATAATCAGTACTAGAAATGAATCTATATCAGTAGATTGTCCTATTTTGCACAGAAAATGGCACAAGATGTTTAGCTCGATTAAACAAATTCTAGCATTATACACCCGTTATCACTGTAAATAATTCATTTATCTAGGTTTGTTATGTTATCAAAAGTACAAAAGACGTTTTCTTCGATGACCAGCATTGTATTGGTTAGTTCGTTCCTCAGTGGATGTATGAATATTACTGATCAACAACATTCAGGGTTTCTGAAAAACTATGAAGGCTTTGAAGATGTTTATGACCCGGATTACACCAAGGTTTATCGAAGTGAAAATTTCACCATAGACATGCTTGCTGATATGGAACGAGTCAAGCTGGTGCCTTTTGAAATGTGGGTTACGCCAAACGCTGATGCTAAGTTTAGCCCAGAGGAGTTGAATGAATTGTCACAATATTTCCATCAACAGATGAGTGCCCAACTTAGCGCTAATAACTACGAAGTAGTTGAACTGATGGGACCAAGAACACTGATCATTCAAGGTGCCTTTTCGGGGGTGAAATTTGAGGATCCAGAATTAATGCCGACTGATTTTGTGCCTTTTCGTATGGTTATGAATGCTGGAAATTTGGCTTATTTGCAAATGGTCGATAAAAGCGACGTTACCACCAAGGTCTCTGTTGAAATAGAATTTTTAAAAGGCATTCGCCGAGAAAGGATTTTGGCTGCTATTAGCACTAAGTATGTTGATACCACCATCGCTAATTCAGGTGAAGATAATATGACAGTCGTTAAAGAGTTACTTGATATGTGGGCAGCAAAATTTGTGGACCGCTTAGTTGAGATACGCGCCGACAAGTTTGCCGAAGTGTAGTACTAGACACACCATATAGAACTGTATACCCGTACCATTCAAAGTGTTCAAGAACTCTGAAACGTCCATATTGATAGGTAATAGGTATAGATACAAAATAATTAATCAATCGGAAGTATATCTGTGATGAGTTTTAACAACGTTATAAAACCTTTAGTTATCGCCATTTTGGCAATGACATTTCTAAATGCTTGTGACAAAACACCACAAGTCGAAACAGAGCCAGAATTAAGGCCAGTAAGAACTTTATTGCTTAAGGCTGTGGATGTTAGCCAAGCCTTAGAGTTTACCGCTGTGGTTGATGCATTAAATCGAGCTGATTTAGCATTCAAAATATCGGGTAACCTAACACATTTTTTAGTTAAGCAAGGCGATAAAGTGAACAAGGGCGATGTTATCGCAAAACTCGATGATACTGACTTAAAGATTTATGTAGCAGAAGCACAAGCGCATTTTGATACGGCAATGGCCGATCTAACGCGTGCTAAAAATTTAGTTAAAACAAACTATATTTCGGCCTCTGAATTTGACCAGATCAGAACTAAAGCTCAATCGGCCAAAGCACAGTTAGCCAGTGCAAATAACAATCTAGATTACAGTACGTTACGTGCTTCATTTGATGGTGTAATTGCTAAGGTTTACAGTAAAAACTATCAAGAAATCAATGCCAAAGAGCCTATTGTTCGGTTACATGATCTAAGTGAAATTCAACTGATTGTGAATATTCCAGAAAGCATCATGATCCACTTGAAAAAGAATGCTGCACAAGGTGTGGTCAGTGCCACCTTTAATTCAATTGAAGATCACAATTTCCCTTTACAGTTTAGTGAAGTTGCCACCCTAGCTGATGAACACAGTAAAACGTACGAAGTGATTTTTACTATGAAAGCCCTTGATGGTTATGCGATTTTACCGGGGATGACAGCATTAGTTCACGCTCAGGTTGCGCGAGAACACAGTGAAAACCAAGTTTATCCGAGCTTTTATTTACCGAGCCATACCGTGCTCAAAGATAGCTTAGGGAATTATGTGTATGTCGTGAAGGAACACAAAACGGGTGTTGGAAAGATATTTAGAAAACCAGTGGTTATTGGCAATATTACCGCACAAGGTATTGAAGTGTTTACCAGTTTTACCTCTGAAGAGTTGTCGGGCTCAAGTGCCGGATTACAATCAGGTGATCATGTTATCACTGCAGGGATGAGTAAGGTGTCTGCTGGCAGCTTAGTCAAATTTACTCAATCGAGTGAGTTAGCCACAATATTCACTAAGAAAAATAACCGAGACATTCTATGAATATTACCCGTATGGCAATTACCAATAACAGAACAACATACATGTTGCTACTCGTGATTGTGTTCTTTGGTATTAACGCCTTTAAAAATATGCCTAAAGATTATGATCCTGGTTTTATTATTCGTACAGCACAAGTTATTACTCAATTTCCTGGGGCTAGCCCACAACGTGTAGAAATGCTGGTGACAGATAAATTAGAGCGCGTTATTCAAGAGCTGCCTGAATTAGACTTTGTTAAAAGTGAGTCACGCACAGGGATCTCTATTATTAGCGTTAATATTAAAGAAAGTTATCGCGATTTACGTCCTATTTGGGATAACTTGCGTCGCAAAATTGAAGCTGCTCAAGTTGAGTTACCCGCAGAAAGTCAGCCATCAGTAGTTAACGACGAGTTTGGTGATGTTTTTGGTATTGTTATTGGCTTAACAGCTGAAGGATATGATTACCGTGAATTAAAGGATATTGCTGATCAAACTAGAGATGCCATGTTGCGTTTATCTGAAACGGCAAAAGTGCAAGTATTTGGTGAGCAGCAAGAACATATCTTCCTCGAATATGATAATGCGCACTTAGCCAGCTTAGGTATTTCTCCAAGTCAGTTGAGTGATCAATTATCTAGTCGTAATATCATTATTTCGGGGGGCAGTATTTTTATAGATGATGAACAAATCACGCTTGAACCCAGTGGTAATTTTGAAAATGTTGATGAAATAAAAAAAACTATTATTCAAATACCAGGTAGCGATCGCCTGCTTTATTTAAGCGACTTGGTCACGATCAAGCGAAGTTATGTTGACCCTGTGCAAAGTAAAGTTAGTTTATCTGGAGAGCAGGGCATTTCTATTGCTGTTGCAATGAGGCATGGCGGTAATAATATTTTGCTAGGACAACAGGTGAATGAGTTATTGTCCACGTTAAACAAAAGTTACCCTATTGGCGTAAACTTTGAGGCAGTCTCTTTTCTACCTTTTGATGTAGAACAGAAAGTTGATGACTTTTCTGGCAACTTAATTCAAGCCGTCATTGTCGTCACCTTGGTGATGTTATTTAGTTTAGGTTTTAGAACGGGCCTAATTGTGGCTGTACTGATCCCAACAAGTATGATTTTTGCGATATTTATTATGTCACTGCTAGATATTGGTATTGACCAAATCTCTTTAGCAGCATTAATTATCGCCCTTGGCATGTTAGTCGATAACGGCATAGTTATGTCAGAAAACATTATGGTATCGATGGAAAAAGGCAAAAAAGCCATCGATGCTGCAGTGGACTCTGCGAATGAATTAAAAGTACCGTTATTAACCTCATCACTGACCACAGCTGCAGCATTTCTACCTATTTTCCTAGCTGAGTCGTCAACGGGTGAATACACAGCGTCGCTATTTAAAGTAGTGAGTATTACGTTATTGTGCTCTTGGCTTTTGTCGATGACGGTTATCCCAATGCTTTGTGTAAACTTTATGAAAGTTAAAAAGACAACAGGTAAGGTTGATAGTCCATTATTACTAGCATATCAGGCGACACTAAAAAACCTACTGCGTTTTCGCTGGTTAACATTATCCGTGACACTCGTCATGATTATCGTCTCTGTATGGGGGCTTTCATTCATCCCTAAGTTGTTTTTCCCGCCGTCCGATCGTGCTTTTTTCAAAATGGAATTAGAATTGCCTATCGGTACTTCGTTAGCAGCGACTGAGCGTGTTACAAAAGACATTGAATCTTTTATTATTGAAGAGTTAAAAGCAACAACAGTTGATGATGTTGGTGTCACTAATTGGGTAACTTACATCGGAAACGGTGGCCCGAGGTTTTTACTTACCCATAACCCTAAACCAACCAGTAGCAATTATGCCTTAATGGTTATCAATGTAACGAGCAATGCAGAAGTGGATAAAACCATGGAAAGGTTGGAGCACTTTAGTGCAGAACAATTTCCTGATCTCTTAGTTAAGCTTCGTAAAATTGAAAATGGTTCTCCGATTGAAAATCCGGTAGAGGTTCGTATCAATGGCACGGATACGGAGCAATTGTTTACCTTGGTAGGGCAAGTTAAAAAGCGAATGAGCGAAATTAACGGAGTTAAAGGCATTAGCGACAATTGGGGAATGCCGATTAAAAAGTTACAAGTCAACATTAATCAGAGTCGTGCTCGTCGTGCTGGCATATCGAGTAAAGACATTGCTGTATCATTGCGCACAGGCATGTCTGGTTTAGAGTTAAGCCAATATAGGGAAGGTGATATTGTTATTCCTATTACGATGCGTACTCGCGCAAGTGATCGCCAAGATGTTGGAAAATTACAAGCGCTGGCTGTGTACTCTCAAGCAAATGGTAGTTCAGTGCCTTTAACACAAGTTGCTGATATTAAGGTGGTGTGGGAATCCGCTCAAATATTACGTCGGGATCGCTTAAAAACTATTACCGTAGGTGGCCAAATAGACAGCACAATTACTGCAAACCAAGCGTTTAAGGAATTATTGCCTTGGCTTGAAGCGCAGCAAAAAGACTGGCCATTAACTTATACCTTTGAGCTTGGTGGTGAATATGAGACATCGGGTAAAGCGAATAAATCTATAGGAGACAAGTTACCTATTGCAGGCTTTCTTATACTTTTATTACTAATTGCCCAGTTTAATTCGATTAGAAAAGCATTCATCATCTTATTAACGATTCCCCTAGGTCTTATTGGGGTAACGAGTGGTTTATTAGTAGGACAATCATTCATTGGATTTATGACACTACTTGGCATAGTCTCTTTAGCCGGTATTGTCATTAACAACGCTATTATATTATTAGAACGTATACAAATAGAGGAGCAAGCACTTCCTGATAATCATTTTCAGGCAATAATCAATGCCGCTCAGCAAAGGCTCAGACCTATTGTATTAACGACAGCAACTACCATTTTTGGTTTAATTCCATTGTACCTTGGAGGTGGCGAGTTTTGGCAACCTATGGCGATAGCTATCATGGGAGGACTACTGTTCTCTACTGTTTTTACTTTGGGTGTTATCCCGGTTGTGTATGCAGTATTGTTTTCTGTTAAGGTAGAAGGAAAACAGATATAGCATTCACTTACGTTAATTCAAATAAATCAAGGTCGTTGCGCTCTTTTCTTAAGGTAATAATAGGCCAACTGTTTATCTTACCTTGATTTATTTTCTCTTCGCACAATAGTTCACCCCCTTAATGAAATAGGTATTCATTCATTCTTAGCTATTTCTACTCGCTGGATTAGTGAAATAGCAAAATAGGTCAGGTATACTAAGCGACATTAAATCAGGCTGTCTTACTTTGTATAAAGCTAAAGTGCCTGCTTAAACGTTTTAACTATCATTGCATGAGTATCTAAATGGCCGTTACTAATTGTCCGGGTTGTAAGAAGAAAATCTCCGATAAAGCAAAAATCTGTAATCACTGTAACCTTGATTTATCTGAACTTGACGCCGATAAACTTGCCAGCCTAAACCGCGTTAGTTTAATCAATAAAACGCAACGCTTAATGAACTACTCTTTTGTCGCCATGTTATTATTTTGTGGTGGATTTCTCTTTATGTTTTGGGAAGGTGTTGAGCCAGGTAGTTGGCAGCATAATGTTGCCATGGTTAGTACCGTTATCGGATTTGTTATGTATATAGTCATCCGTGCCATGTTGCTCTTTACTAAACGCAAAGCGCGATAGCCTTTTCTGATACAAGCTTTAGATACATTGAATACAAATGTTTATAACTAATTTTCATACAACTTATACCTCGGAATTCTAATGGATGTAATCAAAACCATAGACGCCATGTCAAATGACATGTACTTACGCCTAAAATGTGCTGCGGAAACAGGAAAATGGCCTGAAGGTACAGTTGTTGACGAAGCGCAACGCGCCACCGCCTTACAATTAAGCATGGCTTATCAAGCTAGACACCTGAAAAATGATGAAATGCTCACTATTGGTCCTGACGGCCATGTTGTTGAAAAAAACAAACGTCAGTTAAAATCTGAATTCTCAAGCTACAAAGCGGAAGAAGAATTGAAAAGCTGTACCAAACCAACACAAGCGGATATCGCTTATTTCAGTAACAATGAGCTGTAGTCCTGACTTTAAATCGCTTTTGTTATTCTCCAACTGAATGAATTAAAAAACTATGATCTTCTCCAAATTATTTAAAACAAAATTTAAATGGCAACATAAAGACGCGACTGTACGTATTACAGCTATTAATGATGAGTTATCTGCTGATAACAGTGAACAACTTGCCATTTTAACGGATCTTATAAAGCAAGACAGCAGTGACTTAGTGCGCCGCGCCGCTTTAATTAAAGTAGGGACACTTGAGTGTTACCTAGAGGCAAGTCAGCATAATGACCAAGCAAAAGTAAAACAGTTTGCTGCCAAACAAGTGCATGATATTTTAACAACTAATCATAATGTTGTGATCAGCGCACAACAGAAGCAAACACTTTTAAGTCAACAAGAAAGCACACCGCTATTAGGCACGGCTTTATTAGAAGCTTGGCTTGCCCATGAACAAGATAGCGCTATTATGATTTCGCTTTATCAGCAAATTAGTGCACGTAAAACAACAACACATTTGTTAACGCACAGCTTTAGTCAAAAACAAAACCCTGAATTTCAAGCTTACATAATTAACCAAGTTGATGATGCTAAAGTTTTAGATAAGTTAAGTAAAAAAGCATGCAATGACCTATTAGCGCAACAGATCCAAGATAAACTGAGTGCGATACAATCAGCCATTGAAAAACCTCAAAAATTAGAAAAACAAATACAACTGACATTAGCCAAACTACAAGCGCTAAAAGATGTTGGTGATTATGGTGTTTATAAAAGCCGTAAGGCACAGCTAATTAATGAATGGCAGGCACTAGCGACCGACTTTGGTATTTTTACTGAAGAAAAAAGCGCAGCGTTTAGTGAAAAATATCAAAGTATTATTACGCATATAGAGAAACTCTTTATTGCCAAAGCTGAAAATTACCAGCAACAAATTATTGCTGATAAATTATCACATGATAAACAGCAAGACAAAAAAGATTTTACCCAACAGCTTAATCATATTAGCCAATCGATTACCACTGCCGTTTTTTCAAGTGACAAATTTGATGAAGAATCTTTCAAAGAATTATTAAGTCAATTAACAACTAGTATTAAAGCGTCTGTTCTTAATAAAGAAGAACAACAAGTTTTTATTGTTCAAGTTGTGCAATTATCTAAACGTTTGAATGAAATACCAGAAATAGCAGAGTCGGTTAGTCAAGCAACTCACCTAATTTCTAAGATATCGCAACTGACTTTACCTAAGTCATTAGATGAGTTGAACGATCGCCAGCAAACCTATAATGATTGGTTAAAGTCTTGGCGCGTTATTGAAAAGAAAACAGCAGGTATTTTACCTGAATCGATTGTGCAAGCTCAAAAAGAAATTGTCGCGACTTGGCAAGGTGGCTTAAAGTCGCTGCAAAGTCAGCAAAAAGAATTGTTTTTTCAGCACAAGAAAAAGCTACAAGACATAAAACGTTTACTTAACAATGGTAAGTACAAAGTTTGCTTTGGTTTATTTAAAGGCGTGAAAGAAACTATTCACCAGCTGTCTGTACAACAATATCAACAATTACAACGTGACTTTGACCAAGTAAGTGAAAAAATGGTCGAGCTGAGCGATTGGGAACATTATATCGCTACACCACGTAAACAAGAATTATTGTTAGCCATTCAAGAACTTGTTGATACACCATTGGATAATCCCAATGAGCAAGCTGCAAAAGTAAAAGCATACCGTGGCACTTGGAATTCATTAGGTCATGCGGATGAAGACGTAGATAAGCAGTTGAATGAGCAGTTTAACCAACGGTGCGAACAAGCCTTTGCTCCTTGTCGTTTATTTTATGCTGAGCAAGATAAAATGCGTTTGCAGCATTTAGATCAACGTCAAAAGATATTAGCAAAAGCAGAGTTATTTGTTACAAAGTTGAATGACGCGCAAGAAACAGATAAACCAGACTTCAAACAACTGGACGGTCAACTTAATAATTTACAACAGCAATGGAACAATGCTGGTGAAGTGGATCGCAACCAATACAAAAAATTGCAGTTGAAGTTTAAAAATGCAATTGCACCGATTAAAAGTGCCATCAGTGTTTTTCATGCAAGTAATACCGCAGCAAAACAAGCATTAATCGTTGAAGCTCAAGCGTTACTAGAAAATGAAGATGTCTTGGCGGCAATTGACTCAGCTAAGTTGTTACAACAATCATGGCGCGAAGTTGGTTTTGCTGGTAATCATCAAGAAAACCAACTGTGGCAAAAATTCCGTCAAGTTAATGATGAATTATTTGGTAAAAGACAGCAGTTTAAGTCTGAACAACAAGCCGTGTTATCGACGCAACAGCAATTATTTACTGACAAAGTAATCGTTATTGAAACGTCTTTAAACGCTGTAACGGCTGAAGATGATAAGCAAGTATTACATGCAATTGAACAACAAGCAGAAGCGTTATTGAAAGAAGTTGTTTCAAGTCGACCTGTAATTAAGCCTGTTGCTGCTCGCATTGAAAAAATAGTTAAGAAAGTTGCCCAACTGATCAAAAGCAAGAATACGGCGAAAGAACAGCAAACGTGGTCAAACTTGTTTGAGTTAATGTCTATACACGCACAAAACAGTCAAGATTTAGCAGCATTACAAGCATCAACTGTGTTTAATAATATGTCTAGCTTTTGGCAAAAACGTTTCCAAGAGCATGTTAAGTTAATAAAAGAAGCTCAAATTAGTGCTCGTTTTGATAAAACGTTAGAAATTGAAATACTAGGTAAAAGTGATTCACCGGTTGAGTTAGCTGAGCAGCGTCTAAAAGTTCAAGTGCAGTTAATGCAAGAACAAATGCAATCAGGTACTGAGATTGATCTAAGTAAGTTACTCGTTGATTGGTTAATGTTAGGAGCGCTTGTTGAAAGTGACTTACCACTAATAACGCGTTTAAAAACCATTTATTGTTAATAGATAAATTGGGACATTGAACACGAAGACTTAACGAAAAATCAGTTTGTTTCTTATCTATGAGGCAAACTGATTTTTTATTTCATCTGATAAAAACACGGAACATAGCTATGAAAACATATTTTACCCTCATGTTAGTTTTATTATCTCACACGGTAATTGCAGCCGATTTATCTGAACAGGAACAACAAAAAAGCAGAATAGTGAAAGGGTTATATCAACTTACCGATGGCGCGTTAGCATTGTGCCCTAAAGAAAATGCAGCCGACTTTAACGAAACATTGTTGTTATTTAAACAACGTTTTCCAGAAGTGATGGACTTAGTTAAAAGCTCCCCATATCACCCGACAGTTAAACAAAAAAGTGTTGAAGCTACAGCGGCGTTAACGCAACAGTGTTTATTTAAACAAAGAATGCTCAATAACATGACAGTGACAGAAGAAGGAGAACAAACTATGGCTAAAGCATTACAGACCTTAACCAGTGTCGATAATTAATGTTTTTTTGCTTGATGACAAAAACTAAGGTAGTTTTGAACACTAAGACTACCTCCATGATTTAATGCCACTTTCTTTTATTACACCAACCTACTTATCACTCCGCTATAAAGATAAACCAGCTATCACAACGCTTCGGCAAAGCTACACTGCCCAACAAACTAGTTCATTCACTATTTTTACTTTCCTTCTTTAATACTTACGCGTACTCTTACTTCTTGTTTTACATGATAAAAACTAAGAGAAATAATGTATGTACCCGTATATTAAGTTAATCGCGACCCTTTTTAGGGCCAAAAATAGTCCTCAGATGAATTTGGATGAAAAAAGCGTGTTGAACTGTCGCGCAGGGTTAACTGATATTGATGTCTTTGTTGAGCTCAACAATGCACGTCATTTAACCTATATGGAATTTGGTCGTTGGGATTTCGCACAACGTACTGGTTTGCTCAGCATCATGAGAAAAAACAAATGGGCTTTTGCTGTGGGTGGCGCGAGTGTGCGTTATCGTAGAAGAATTGCATTTTGGAAAAAATTTACCGTTACTACGCAAGTCATTTGTCATGATGGACGCTGGTTTTATTTTTTACAAGAAACCCATATCCAAGATAAAATTTGTTCATCGGCATTAATTAAAGCTGCGTTTACTTCAAAGCAGGGTTTAGTGCCTGCTACTGAAGTTTTAGCTGCCTATGATAAACCGACACCAAACTTTGATGTGCCTGACTGGGTTAATGCCTGGATTGATGCAGAAAGTCAGCGACCTTGGCCGTAAAAAAATCCTATCAGTGCAAAAAACATTTTACCAATGTGTGGTTCTTCAAATAAAGTGAGAATTCTTGTTTAACGGTTTTTTGTACTGTAGTTAGATTAGGGTAAATTAATTGAAGATTTTGCGTCAAAAGTCATGAGAAAATCACAAGAAATTTCACAAATAGCAAGAAAATAATGGCCGCTAAGTGCGCAAAGCGGAAGCTTCAAGTGACTAAATTAATACTTCGGCTCCTAGCCAATAGCTGACCTTAGGTTTAATACTTGTAAGGGCAACTTGGAGCCAATCGCAGACATTAAGCCTTTACAAATTTATGAGCATATTTAGGGCAATATTAGCCAAAACTTTCTGCTCACTTGTGGGGCTTTTACTTCTGGATACTAACTGTGCCACATTGACCTAAGGCATTATTACCATAACTAATCCTGTGTCGCAGAAAGCGGATTTTCGATTAATATTTTTTCTTACCGATTAAATTTACTAACGCTCCATGGGCACTTATCGTCATTGATTTTTTTTTACAGGTTTTATTTCAAAAAATTAATTTGTTTTTTGCGAATTATTTTGCATTTTGCGAAGTTTTTTCGCGTTTTACGAAATGTAATTTTCAATATACGGCTATAAAAGTCAATTTATTGTAGGTTTGTTATACTGTTTACTTTTTTATCTTTTGGCGTGTTTTTTGCTTTAGTGTCTTATTTATTGGTATTGGTTAACTAATAAATGGGAGGGGAGAGCTTATAAAACCAAAATAATAGAAATGAAATTGCAAGTATTAACGCTGAAACTTTAGAGCTATTTTCTTGAGCTTACTTCATTTTAAAAAACCGACTAATAATAATTACTAGAGGTTTTAGTGCCTTAGGAGCATGAATACGATGAAATCCAATACAAGTGAGGATCTAACTTGATAACACATTTAACTAAAAATAATAATACGTCTAACATTATTAGATTTCCTTCAATTAAAAGGAAAGTAATCGAAACTAAAATAATCGAAGAAAAATCAAGCCAAACTGAAATTTCGCCTTGTTATAGCCGATGTAAAGGTTGCACATTGTTCCCGTATGACAAGCTTGCAGGTGCAAATATAACTAAAGTTGCGGGTATTCGTACTTTTGATGTTAATAGAGAACGACAAAAAACTAGTTCTTCTGGGTTTAGGATGCTTTGCGCATTAACTCGGCAGTCAGGTAATATATTGTCTAAAGAATATTTGATCAAATATGTTTGGCCTGAATCAACTATTGTTGGTAATAACCTAAATGTGTCTATTTACGACTTACGTATTGTATTTAGGAATTCATCTATAGCCATTAAAAACCATCGCAAAGAGGGGTATTGTTTAACGTTATGAAATATGTGGTTTTTGTTTGTTTTATTGATGGAGGTAAGAGTAGTAAAGCATCAAACTACTCGTATTTAATCGATGAGTTATGTCGATAACTCTAACATTGTTGAGCAATGATTATTTATGGAAAATGAGATAAAATATTCATAATTATCTGAAAGAGATTGATTATCCGCTGTATGTATTTAGAAACGATATATTTATAATTAAATTAGCTATATAGCATTTTATTTAATTATAAACTGAACTCAAAAAACACCTTTCTTCCTCTGACAATACATGTACTCTTTCATACTGGATTTTGTTTTTAAGTTTAATTTCTTTAGTCAATATTTGTATTAGTTCCATGCAAATATTTTGATAACATATATCATTTTGGATACCACTATTAGCTGCGTTTTTTAATATTTCAATATTTTTTAAAAGCGCTTCATCATTTAGATCTCGCATATCTATTTCAAACTCTTTTATAATTTTATCCATAATAAACTCCAATTGCGGTCTAAAAAGTATTCCTATATTTAAACCCTTTAATATTTAATATTAAAGGCACATTATTTGTGCTTTCCCCTCTACTATAGTTCTTTGTTATTTGCTTAATAAAACCCATAATAGTTCTTAATTTATTAGCGTCACAAATATCTCTATTAAAGCTTATGTTATGTAAACAACACATCTGCTGTCATGGTAAAATTTCACCTCATCTATTGATGTAGTAAGTACATACCCAAATCCTCTAACATTTGCTATTTTTATTTCAGTCGCTCTAATATAGGTTCTTATTTCTGATATTATAACCGTTAGGTTATTTCTAACTACAGAGCTATCGGGCCAGCCATAGTCTTGTAAAAAGCTAAAACTAACAGGATTATTTTTATATTTTAGTAGTGCGCAAAGCACTCTAAATGCTCTATTAGTTAATTTTATTTTTTTCTCATTGATGTGTACTGATTGCTCATTATAAGAAAGTGATAAATTTTCATGAAAACGCAATGAGTTTGATTTACTGCATTTACTACAATAATCTTGGCACGGTTCAATCGTTTGATTGTTTATTGGCGGACTCATATTTTACAACTTAACCTTTTGATAAGTAAGACTTAAAACATACGTTGATAATGTTTTTATTAAATTAGATCTTCCTTGATCTCAACAGAATTACTCTATTTTTAATTTGAGTATCTACATTCTGTTGTACTACTGCCCCCAGTAATAACCCTTAGCTTCTTTAACGATAGAGAAAGAGCCACAAGCTTTTTTTTTAAACATAGTAATGCGTATATGACCTTACTATTCATTCCAATGTAATTGGGGGCATCAAAATTAATAGTAAGGTAATTACACACATCTCGTAAATAATCTATAAAGGTGAGTGATGAAGGAATGTCGTTTTTTATTATAGATTCAACTGAATCGTCAACTAGCTCTAAAGCGAAGCTAGTGAAGAATAGTTTTTCTTCTTTATTAACATTCATATCCATATCAACCTCTTACTGATTATTTACAACGCTATCTTTACATAGTTAAATCAATTAAAAATAATTATAAAATTTATAATTAAACGCACCTTTCCTAGCAATAATTATTATTTTTATAATTATTTTTAGTGATGTCTAATCAAATACACTGTTGCTACTTATACCAAGTGCATGTCTTTAGTTTTTGCTAGGTGTAACTACCAAATTTACTTTTGGCGTGTTTTTTGCTTTATGAGTGTGGCTGGCTATTTATTAAGCAATAGATATAAATAAGTGTATGAGCATAAAACATTAATATTAAGGGATTAAAGGTGTGGTAATTATGAATAAATTGTTTATCAAACTGTTGTCACAACTTAGTGACGGCATTGTTATGTTTGACGTAACGGGTAAAGTTATTTTTAGTAATTTAGATACATCACGCTTCGAAGGCATTGTAGTTGCTAATCAAATAGCCAATGACAGTATTATGAAAGAAGTAGCTGAAATACATAGAAGTCAAACAAACAATGTAAAAAAAATAACGTTAAATATAGGTGAACATATTGAAAATGATAATCACACTGTTCTTTTTCAAAATGAAAATAAATTTTGCCTTTATATTAAAGATGAGCTAGATAAGGCAAGTTACAAGACACTACGAAATAATATGTTTTCGCTTATCAATCATGAGTTACGTACGCCTATGCATTCATTTACAAGTGGCGTAACTATTGTTTCTGACATGCTTAAAGAGAATAAGGGTGTAATAAAAGATCAAGATGATTTTCACTCTTTCGTTGAGTTAACAATTAACGGTGCAACAGAAGTGACAAGTAAAATGGAAAAGCTACTTGAGTTAGCTGAAACTTATGGCGATGACCCAATGCGTAACAAAGAACGCATCAATCTTAGTAAGGTTGTTTATAGTGCAATAGAATCACTTAGGGAGTTGGGGAAAAGTAAAAATATTGCCGTTACACTTCAGAAAAAAGGTGATGTTATTGGTAACGTATACGGTAGTTTTGGCTGGTTAAAGCGTGCCATTGAAGAATGTGTGCGAAATAGTATCGAACACAGTAATAATGGGAGTGAAATTAATTTCCAGCTCAGACAAAATGGAAATTTTGCCCATATAACTATTCGTGACTTTGGCCGAGGTATTGTACCCAAAGCAAAGCATACATTATTTGACCCATTTTCTGGTGGTGGTGATAAAGACGTCTATAGTAATCAAGGGCTAGGTATTGGTTTGAATTTAGCCAGAAAAATCATAGATAATCATGGCGGTAATATCAAAAATGTTGAAGTTCAAGGTGGAGTAGAGTTTCATATTGAACTGCCCACCGGTGATGTGAAAATGTCTAGTAATGCTGTAGATATACGTCAATCACAAATGTATGCACACGACTTAGCCTTGCTCATCAAAAATGATGAAAGTAATGACGTCAATATACGTCAATCACAAATGTACGCACGCGATTTAGCCTTACTCATCAAAAAAGAAGTAAGTAATGATTTGGATATACGTCAAACACAAATGTACGCACGCGATTTAGCCTTACTCATCAAAAAGCAAAATAAGAAATAGAGTCTAAATAGTATGTGTAATTCTCAAATATTAATCCAAAATACAAAAAATGTTTATTTACAGGATATGCTGTCAAAACAATGGTTTGTTCTTCTCCTACTGATATTAGCTTCATTTATTAGCAATTTGTTTCCAGTACCCTTATTTTTTGGCGTTGATTTCTTATTTGGTAGTATCTTTGTTTTTGTTGCTATACACCATCTAGGTCTAAAAGCTGGAATTATTGTTGCGCTATTATCTAGTGCATATACGATTATTTTATGGGGACATCCCTATGCTTTTATTATTTTTCTATCTGAGGCAATCATAGTTGGTTATCTTTATAAAAAACTTAATAGCTTACTTGTTGCCAGTAGTATTTTTTGGGTCTTTATTGGTGCACCATTAATATTAGTGTTTTATGCAGCGTTATTAGATATGGATACTTTGTCATGGAAACTTATCTTAACGAAACAAACACTTAATGGATTACTTAATGTAGTCATCGCACTATTACTCATACATAATTTCAATATTAAGAGCTATCGTAATAATAAGTTAGTTAACCTGACATTAGAAAAATCTCTTAGATATTTTTCAATGGGAACAGTACTTGTCCCTCTATTAATTCTTATGGAAGTCCAAAGTTATAATGCCTATTCAAAAATGACTGATAAATCAGTTGATTTGATTGAGCATGTTTATAAAGGCGAATTAAAATTTATAGCTCAAGATATTGAGAAAAAAATACTGACAACCAAAAAAATTCTTGTTGAGTTGTCATTGGGTGAAAATGTTATTTCGTTTTTTGAAAACAAAAACAATCAACTTTTGAGTGATTCAATCACGTCGTCGCTAGACTTTTTTGATCATGTGGTATTAGTTAATAGTGACGGGCTTGTTGTCTCGACATATTTTCCTGGTGATGCCAGTTTCGATAAAAAAATGATTGGAACAGATTTATCGTTGCTACCTTATACTAAAGGCGTTTTAAATAAGGAAAATATATATATTAATGACTTGTATGTTGGTATGCATAATAAAAGTTTTGTTTCGGTTACTTCTCCCATTGCAAGAAAAGGTCAAAATAAAGGTCTGTTAGTAGGTGTTTTTAGAAAAGAATATTTATCATCAATATTAAATAAAATAACTCAAGGTAGTAATGAGTTTGTTCTTGAATTAGTTGATAGTAATTCAAATGTAATTACTTCGAATGATATACAGCCACAAAGCTTAAGAGATAATTTGCTTGGATGGTCTGACATGCCTTTAGATAATTACCCCACAGTTAATCATTTTATGATCAAAGATGAAAGTGCCTCATTAATGGTTCGATGGAGGGAATCATTTTTTAAGAAAGAAATAATGGTTTCGGAGTTTTTTTCTTGGAAAATCATTGCTTTAGTACCATTAATGGGCAGTGTTGATGAGCTTAGAGAAGCTTATATTACATTATTGTTAACAATGTTTGGGTTACTGACAGTGGCAATGATTATTTCCACTTATTTTGCTAGAAAAATTGTAAAACCATTCGTCGAAATTACCAAAATAACAAAATATGATGATATAAAACTTTCATCTGAAAATATTAATTGGCCACAAAGCCATATTCAAGAAACCACTTCACTAATAGATACGCTTAAAAATAATCGACAAGTTATTACTAATACTATTGACGCGTTAACTCAAAAAAATATCGAGAATGAGGTGATTACAAAATCACTTAAAGTTAGCCAACAATCTCTAGATAATATTTTGGCAAATATTAATGAATGTATAGTCACGTTTAATGCTGAAGGGATAATTAAATCTGTTAACAAGTCAACCGATATGATTTTTGGGTATGAGCACGATACGTTAATAGGAGAAAGTATTTCTTTGTTAATACCTCAAGATATTAGTGACTCAAATGTTGAAACACCACCATTATATCTAAATTCAGTTCAGGCTTTATCAAAAAAAATCAATGATTGTAATTTACGTTTACCTTTATTAGACAGATTAAGTAAAAGTGATTTTGGTCGCTATGAGAATGGCTCTCTTTTTCCTGTTGAAATAAGTATGACAGTAACCGATAAGACTCAAGATAAACTATTGATTGCGGTAATACGTGATATCAGTGCTAAGTTAGAAAATAAAATAGTGCAAAAAGCATTATCACAAAGAATGAAAATATTTTTTAGCGTAGGTACGGAAGGTATAATTTTTCATGATAAGGGGATAATACTTGATGTCAATGAAAATGGTGCTCAGATGTTAGGTTTTGATATTAAAGAGCTTATCGGTAGAAAGACAAATGATTTTATAAGTCCTGGTGCTGAATTTAACTATTTGTCTGACTCAAAATATACTTGGGAGGTTGATGTCTTATGTAAAGACGGTACTAGTCTTCTGGTAGAAGTTAAAGCTGGAAAGCAATCTTTCGATGGAGCGCGGTATCTTTCATTTATAAATATTGAAGCTCGTAGAGAACTTGAAAACGAATCTGCACAAACAGCGAAGGATTTAACGATTCTCATTGATACCGCTAATGCGCCCATTTTTGGTATTGATAATCAGGGCAAAGTAAACGAATGGAATCAAAAATCAGCTGAAATTACGGGCTTTAAATCTAAAGATGTACTAGGTAAAGACTTGGTAGAAGTATTTATCACGCAAGATTATCGTCAGTCAGTAAATGATGTTTTACAAAAAGCATTACTTGGTGATGAAACCTCTAACTTCGAGTTCCCACTTTACACAAAAAACAATGATTTGGTCATGGTGTTACTCAATGCAACGACTCGTCGTAATGCTAATGGGGATGTTGTGGGTGTTGTGGGGGTAGGTCAAGACATTACCGAGCTTGATAGTTATCGTTCTGAAATGGAAACAATAGTAAAAGATCGTACTCGTGATCTAGACTCTATATCTAGATTAAGTCCTGATGGATACGTGTTAGTGAATGCTGATAATAAGATAGTTCATATTAACCCAGCTTTCTTAAATATGATGGGGTTTAAAAAAGATCTGTTTATTAATCAAAGTGCTGAAATTTTGAGTGACGCAATGGAACGTATATATGGTTCAGATAATATAAAAACTATAAATTCCTTCGGAAAAGAAGATGGTGAACTGGTTATTTATTTATCAAATCCGCGTTATCAAATTATTAACTGTATCCAAAAAACAATGTATGGGTTGGCGGGAAGAAAAGAAGGACGAGTGCTATATTTTAGAGATGTAACCCATGAAACAGAAGTTGATAAGATGAAAAGTGAATTCTTGTCAACTGCGGCTCATGAATTAAGAACACCTTTAGCCAGTATATATGGCTTCTCCGAATTATTATTGGCTCGTGATTATGATAAAAAAATGTCATCTGAAATGATTAAAACCATTCACCGTCAGTCATTAAATCTAAAACACTTATTAGATGAGTTACTTGATTTATCACGTATTGAGGCAAGAGCAGGGAAAGATTTTTATATGGAGAATAATTCAATTGAACACATAGTGAAAGAATCATGTAATGAAGTCGAAGGTGCATTTAAAGGACGTAAAGTAGTCATTCAACCTTTAATAGACTGGCAGGTACTATCTTTCGATAAAGATAAAATGCGTCAGGTATTTATAAACTTATTAAGTAATGGATTTAAATACTCGCCTGACAATGAAAATATACTATTGACAACAAGTGAAAGAGAAAATAATGGAAGTAAGCAGTTTGGTATCAACATTATCGATAATGGTATAGGTGTGACATCTCAACAACTTTCTCGCCTTGGAGAACGCTTTTACCGAGCCGATGACTCAGGTGCAACACCAGGTACAGGTTTAGGTTTGTCACTAGTTAAAGAGATAATCTTAATTCATGGTGGAGAAACTGAGTTTACTAGTATTAAAGGAAAGGGAATGACCGCAACTGTGTGGTTACCCGTTATTATAAATAAATCGAATGAGGAATAAATTATGAGAAAGAAAAGAGTTTTAATCGTTGACGATCATGCTGAATTACGCAAATTAGTACGGATGACACTGGATTTTGGAGATTACGATTTATATGAAGCAGAATGTGGCCAACGCGCATTAGAATTAGCCGCAGTGATCAAACCTGATTTGTTGCTTTTAGATGTGATGATGCCTGGTGCTCTTGATGGTTATCAGGTTTGTAAAAAATTGAAAGAAACTACTCAGGGAAAAGTTCCATATGTGATCCTTTTGACTGCGCGAGGACAAAAAACTGATCTTCAAGAAGGCACTCGTGTTGGTGCCGATAGCTATATGATTAAACCATTCAGTCCATTGGAGTTAATAGATAATGTGAATAATTCATTATCATCAGTGGCTTTTGCCTAGTACTTCATATGGAAATGTAAAATGTCAGTTAAAAATTATATAGGTAATGAAAAAGATTCTTTTGTTGTACAACCTATTTTAACTAAAAATAAGGGAATATTGCTCGAAGCACTAGTTAAACAAGAGAACATAAAACTACAAGCGCAGCTTTTCCTTTATGCTGAAGATATGCAAAAACTACTTGTTGCGCGTGACGTGGCAGTGAAAAATGAAAAGGAAAAAAATGCCTCATATAAACAATTAGAGAAATTTACCCTCGACTTTATGATATTGATGAAGCAAAAAGAAAAGTCACATAAAGCGCTTGAGTTATCCCATCTTGATAGTCTAAAACGTCTAGCATCAGCTGCCGAATTTAAAGATGATGATACAGGCACTCACATTATTAGAATGAGTCGCTTTGCTTCAATTATTGCCAGAGCTTACGGTAAAAATAAAAATTATTGTAAGTTACTTGAACAAGCTAGCCCTATGCACGATATAGGAAAAATAGGTATAGCTGATGATATATTGAAAAAGAAGGGGGAATTAACAGCAGATGAGTGGGAGTGTATGCGTAAGCATCCAGAGTATGGTGCTGATATTTTAAGTGGCTCAGACGTTCCTGTATTAAAAATGGCTGAAGAGGTTGCTCTTGCGCACCATGAAAAGTTTGATGGTAGTGGATACCCTTCAAATTTAAAAGGTGAAGAAATCCCTTTAAGTGCACGAATTGTCGCCTTGGCTGATTTTTTTGATGCAGTTACAATGGACAGGTGTTATCGCCCAGCATTCTCTGATGAAAAAGCACTGGCTATGGTGAAAGAAAATAATGGCAGTCATTTTGACCCTGATGTTGTAAAAGCCTTTCTCTCAGTTAGTGATGAAATTATTAACGAACGGGACAGGATTAATATGGAAAATTAACGGTTATTTAAATGACCTAAATACAAGGATAATTAAAAGGGATAAGTGATGAAAAAGATAATAGTACTACCGCTCATTTTTTTGATGAATTTAGCACAAGCTGAAGGCATGTTAACGTTAGGTGTCGTGCCTCAACAATCTGCTTCTAGCTTGGCTAAAACATGGGTGCCACTAACTCTGTTTTTATCAAATAAAATAGGTAAAAAAATTCGGTTTTAAACTGCTCCTACTATACTTGAATTTGAAAATAGAGTAGCGGCAGGTATGTATGATATTGTTTACTTAAATCCATATCACTATACTATTTTCGGTAAATCTACAGGTCTGAGTACAACCCCCTCTAGTTTCCTCTTAGCGCATATTTTGTTAGCGTTAAATGATGAATGATGAATGATGAATGACGGATTTGGTGGCTTAGTTCCCTATCAATATAATGCTTTTTTTATGTATTCAAAATTCAATAAATAGCCCGAAATCCTATTGATATTAACGACCTCTTAGTCGGATCACTTGTCGCTAGATAAACCAAGTCTAACGTCCGGTTTCGTATCTTTGCTGACTGTTTTGAGGTCGATTTTTCATTCATAAAAACGTCCGCAAGGTGGTAATTGTAATAGTGACGATTAGGTCTATTTCGCAAAAGGGACGAAAGCGAGATAGAAATCACATAGTAATTCGCTTAGTTCAAAATCCGAGAATGCAATAGAACTGTCTTTCTTGAAATGGCGTACCTAATACAACTATTTCTGATAATCATTAATAAGGAATTTTTGGTTTATTTTGGGTATACTTTAACAGGACCAGTGAAGCCCTATAATTATAATAGTCCATTAAGTGATGAATACTATGTATAATGGACTAAGATAAAGAGACTATATAAAATGGACTATTTTAACAATGAGTACTTTTCGAACGTATGCTTATTTAAGGGCCTCGACCAAAGAGCAAGATGCAGGGCGTGCAAAAGATGCATTAGTTCAATTTGCGAATGATCATGATTTGGTAATATCTGCGTTCTTTGCAGAAAACGAATCTGGAGCCACGCTTCAAAGACCTGAATTATTCAGATTACTAGAAATAGCCCAGAAAGGTGATGTAGTACTTGTCGAACAAATAGATCGGATATCTAGATTAAAAGATGATGATTGGAACTCGCTCAAATCCACCATAAAAGTAAAAGGTTTAAGGGTAGTGTCATTAGATTTACCTACAAGTCACCAATTTACAGCAGTAAATGATGAATTCACAGGAAGAATGTTGTCAGCAATTAATGACTTGATGCTCGACATGCTTGCAGCTATTGCTAGAAAGGACTATGAAGACCGACGAAGGCGACAAAAAGAAGGTATTATTAAGGCTAGGTTAGAAGGTCGTTATCGTGGACGACCAATAGATATAGAATTACAACAAAAGGTTGAAGGCATGTTATCTGATAAAAAATCCTATGACTATATTCAGCACATTTTAGGTTGTTCTCGTTCAACAATTTCTAAAGTTTCGAAAAGACTAAAGCAAAATAATATGAAGCCTCACATATAACCTAACCTTTACGGGCTATGACAGACAAGGGGTAAATAGATTTAGGCGAAAAACATTCCGTTTATGCACTGAACCCCTAAATAAAAATGACTGAATATCGCCTAAGGTTAATTTCGAGGGGATGTTAGAAAAACCCCTATTAGCAATTTCGAGGGGATGGGCACAAAACCCCATATACTGAAGAAGAACTTGAGTTGTTTGTTGATGGTTTTATCGAAGGCTTTGGAGATGAGTGGGAAGATTTAAAATTCAAAGTGGGCGAATCAATGGCAAGGCAAAAAATTAAGGACGGATTCATAGCCAAAGATGAAAATAATTTACATAATATCAAACCGGATGGAGGGGTTCATTAGATATCGAATAGTGCCTTTGCTGACATTAGCAACTGGTTATTATTTAGGTCAACTGATAGCCATAAGCTGACATTAGGTTTATACCTGTACTGTCAACTTGTGAGCCTACAAACTGCCACATATAATTTAAATATGTCTATTAATTTAAACCTAAAATCTTATTCAATACTTTTCGTACAATTATCTACCCAATCTCAAAAGCGGACATTAGAATCAACTAAGGTCCACATAAAATTAGAGTAATAAATCTAAGGCGCTTTCGCCCCCGAAGTGAGATAGGAATAATCAAATCGAAATTTTCACATCTATCCAAGATAAAAAGGCACTTTTACTAATTAAGTGATTCCTATTCTGTTATATAATTTAAAAAGTAAAGTAGGTTATAACAATCTAATATTAATTAATATTTCATTAGCGATAATTTAATAACCAATAACCAATAACCTTAACTAGTACGAAGGTATACTGAACAAATCTGAAATACCTTTCGTTACTTCATTAATTCTCTTTGTCTCTGATGGAACAATAAATACAGTATCATCTCCTGAAATCGTCCCTAATATACCGAAAGAATCTTCTAATGAATCTAAAACTCGAGCAATGATGGAGGCACCGCCTGCCACAGTTTTAAGTACAATTTGACTGTCGTTGTTGTTCACAGTCAAAGCAATAGTATCAATAGCATAATTAATTCTTGGAATGACTAGCTGATCCGTCAATTGATATATAACCTTATTTTTAGCATTTCTTGTTCTAATTGCTCCCACCTTGGTAAGCATTCTAGATACTTTTGATTGAGATATATTTTCAAAGCCTTTAAGTGAAAGATCATAAACCAGTTCATATTGAGATCGGTATTCTTTCTCTTTTAGCATTGATTTAAAAGTATCGATAAGGCTTATATTTATATGCTCTGATACGACCGTCATTTAGCACTCCTATAAATTCATGATTTAAAAGCTACATCACCATTGATTACGCTGCCGTAGTTATGGTCATATCATTTCCTACAAGCATTTATCTTTAGCTGTTAGCATTATTGAAATATTCAACATCTACTCTGGAAAAAATTAGCTTGGTATTCTAGAGGCTAACACCTCTTTTACACTATCGAGATAAGCATCATATTTTTTCCAGTTACCTACAGAGCGATTATTGATAGGGCTACGTACTTGCAGTGCACTCGCGGTAGCAACGGGTGCTGAATTTTGATGAATATTTACACATTGTTCTTGCCAAGGAAGATTGCAAAACTCAATGAGCTGCTGGGCTTCATTGACAGGATCATTCACTAATTTTTCATAATTAATTAAATAGAAGTTATCGGGATAAAGCTTTAGCCACAAGGTCGCTAATTGTTTAAATAATAAATAAAATTCAGTGGTAGTTTCTAAATCATATGAATAACTGTAATACGATTGGTTAACGGCAAAAAGCTGTCTAAAATTACTAACAATAGTATCTAGTGGATTTCTATCTAAGCAAACAATTTTAGCCTTGGGTAACGCCTGTAAGATAAAGCCAACATAAAGCACATTTAGCGGCATTTTATCAACAAACTTTGCTGTTTCCCCCGTTATTGCTCGCGTACTCTCAATATAAGCTTTACCTAACGCTTCAAAATTTATATTTTTTGATGCCGCTACGGTATCAGCATCAATCACACGATTACTGGTTGTTCTAGCCATTAATTTAAATAGAAGACCAAAGTGTTGTAATTCCCCCGCACCGGTTACCTCTGAGTGCTGTGAAATAATTCGTTCCACCAGTGTTGTTCCAGTTCTTGGCATACCAACCACAAATATAGGTTCATCTGTATCAAAGCCTTGATCTAACGAGCTATTATCGCTTTTAAAGTGGCTTTCAAGACTCTTAAATAGTGCTTTATCATCATCAATGCTGTATTCAAACTGCAGGAGCTTACGTTTTTTTGCTGTATCTAAGTAGTAAAACGCTTTATCAAAGTCTTTTAACACTTCATATTCCCGCGCTAGGGCATGACCAATATATAGCTTATCGTCTGCTTGCTGAGTTTGTGCAAAATGTTGCTCAAGTTGAGAAATATGATTTGAGTCAACAGATAAACCACCTAAACTGGTCAATGCTGCATGTGCTTTGTAATAATTTGGTGCCATTGAAATAGTTTTTTCATAGGCCTTTTTAGCCCCGTCAAAATCACCAGTAAACTTTAGTGAGGCACCTAAGTTAAAGAAGTAATTTGGATTCTTATCATTAACAGCTACGGCCTTTTCAAAAAAGCTAACCGCTTTTTCATGTAAACCCATTTGGCTATATGCAACGCCAAGGGTATCTAATGTTAATGACGATGTAGCGTGTAACTTATTTTCATTTTTAGCAGCAAGCTCGGCAAAATGTAACGCTTGCACATGATTGTTGTCTAATGCGTAATGCTTGGCAAGTTGAGATAGATACTCGAGATTATTAGGATCATAGGCATTGGCTTGTTTAATTAATTCAATGGCTTTTTTTAAGTTCTGATGAGCACTAGCAATCATGGCTAACAAAAAATAGGCATCCGCAAAATATTTATCTTGTTGTAAAATCGAAATTAAATTTTGATGAGCTTGTTGATACAAACGCTGATTTAATGCTTTTAGCGCCTGCTGATGTAAGACCTTTATTTCACTAGACATATTTTAATCACTACTATTTGTATATTTTGCCATTTAATCACAAAGTAACATGTTCATAATTTTACTTTTCTAACCGTTTATAGATAAGCAAAAGGTTAAGAAGCTACGGTATAATTTAACAGTACTTAATTTAAATACGTTTATAATCATACTGTGCTCTTACCTTTATGTTATTAGAAAAGTAAAAATTTACAGATCAAACAAATACTCGAAACGAACGCCTATTTTGCGCGGCGTGACCAAAAAGTGACCATAGTTACGCTGTATCGCAGGATCATTAGCGGTTGTAATATCGCCAACATCTCGACGTACTGAACTAAAAGCATATTTATCAAACATGTTATCAACGTAAAGGGTGACCGACCACATATCTTCAGAGAAGCGGGCTGACATATTGCTTATTGCATAACCCGGTAAGGCCTCACCGTTATCACGCAGTCCAACTTTAGAATAAACATCACTTTGGTAAGTTAAACCATAGTTAATATCTAAACCAGTACGACCAAAGATTTCAGTTGAATAGGTTGCACCGAGTGAAAATTGTTGCTCTGCTGAACCCGGTAAACGGTCACCATCAAAAGCACCAATTCCAGGTGCATCACTTGCCAGTTCCGCGTTAGTATAAGCGTAAGTTGCATAGGCGATAAGACTATCGCTTAACATAGCTCGACTTGATATTTCAACGCCCGATGCTTTGGCCTCTCCGGCATTAGAGGTGTAAGGTTGTTGACCCACTTCCGTTGCGCCTGCTATTTGAGCATTTTCCCACTCCACCATGAATATAGCGGCATTAAAATGTAGCTGGTTACTCAACCAAGTACTCTTAAAACCTAACTCATAATTAGTGGTAGTATCTGCCTCGTACATTATTTCGTCCGGTTGGGCACAAATATTTTGCTGCTGACCAATATCTTCATCACAAGCAGGTATTCCGTTAGAGCCACCAATTCTAAAACCTTCACTTATCGTAGCATAGCCCATCACATCATCACTAAATTGATAGCTTGCATTAACTTTAAATAAACTGCCATCATCTTCTGCAGTAGACTTCACTAAAGATAAATCAATGAATGTTGGATCATAACTCGCAGCATAAATAGTATTTAACAGAGGTAAATCCGAATCTGATTGCGCGACTACATCATATTGATAAAATCTTGCTCCTAACATCAAGGTTAATTTATCATTTACGCTATAGGTTAATTCACCAAAAAGAGCGGATTCTGTAGTTTCAGTCTCACCTACCGAAATATATTCTAATGAATCAGGGCGTAATTGCTCTGCCCCAAAGTTATCAACAGCGTACTGATCGAAGCCTGGCGTATATTCACGACTATCGCTAAAGCTTTCAAACTTATTGTAATAAGCACCAACAATCCAAGAAAGAGCTGAGTCACTGGTTGATACTAAACGAATTTCTTGAGTGAAATTTTTAGCTTCATCGACTTCTCGGGTAAAAGCAGAAAAACCTGGGAATTCTTCATAGCCATAATCTAAACGAATAAGTAAATCGGTTTGATCACGCTGCCCGAGCGCTTCAAATTCTGAATAACCCGTAGCTGAGGCTAATTCAGCAAAACCTAGGTCAACCGTCAATTCTAAACTCAATAAAGTATCTTCTTTTTCTCTGGGCTCTTGATAACGATAACCTGAGTCATAATCTCCCATAACCGAAGATAAAGGGTTGGTTTCGCTTAAACTATTACCATGAACAATCGAACGGCCACCAATGTCTTGATTTTGATAGAAGTAAGATAAAGTTGCATCAAAAATGTCATTTGGTTGCCAGCGAATCATCGCTTTTGCTGTGGTTGTTTGCTCATAATTAGCATCTTTCACCTGTTTCAGATTACTGTTAACCGCATCAGCATCTGACCAATCAGGGTCAGGTAATGACTCCCCCCCTTCACGCACTACATAGTTATAATCAACATATCCAGGTTCATCTAAATAATTAAAGGCAAAACGCACGGCTAATTCATCTTTAATTAGTGGCGTATTAAAAACAAAACCCGCTTCACCACCCGTATCATCACTTTCAGATAAAGTGAAAATATCACCGTAAAGCAACCCTGATGTTTCATCTAGTATAGGCTTGTTCGGTAAATAGCGGATAGCACCACCGAGTGTGCCAGCGCCATATAAAGTCCCTTGTGGACCAATCAAGACTTCAACTCGTTCAATATCAATAAGCTTCATGTCTACTACAAGTGGTATTTCACCGATGTAAGTTGCAACAGTGCCACCATCAGTATCAGGTCCAGATGAATTGGTATTTAAACCACGAACGATAATTGGAGAGCCACTACGACCCCCTTGATCCGCAATACTTAAGCCAGGTACCCATCTAGCAATATCAGACAATTGAGTTATATTTTGATCTTTCATAACATCACCATCTAGTGCGGTGATATTTAAAGGTGCTTCTTGCACAGTCGATGAACGACGAGAAGCTGTAACTTGAATAGTTTCAATGCCTTTATCTACTACTTTAGCAGCCGTTTCTTCTGCGTAACTATAAGTAGGTAAAGCCAGTGCAGAACTAAGCGCTAAGCATAAAGCAGATTTTTTGAATACCTGCGAATTGTTCACTTTCATGTAATATATTCCTCAATGTTATCTATATGGCTTGTTGCCATTTTTATTATTTTACAGGTTAAAAATCTTAGCCTGATTGAAATGTTATTTTTGTTATTGCAGGGGTAGCATGTCATAAATATTAACTACTGTCTGCATACTCCTTTGCTCAAACCCCTTATAAAACAAGGACCACAAGGGGTTATGCAATTTAACAGAATAACTATTCATACTTATTTATTAAGTAAAAAAATGTTAAAATTATTAATTTATCAAGCGCTACAATTAATATTTTTGCTAAAATTAACCACTAAACCTTTCAGATTGAAATGCCATAAATAACCAAAAAAAAACTATTATTTTTATTATTTTTTACTCGTTTTTCAGTTAAATCGCCTTATTTGTCTTTTTGTTTCAGTATAAACCTCGAAAAAAATTCAATATATTTACGACTTATTTTGCTCATTAATGGTTTATCAACTAAAAGCAACCCCAAAATAAGCATAATCATCACCAGTAATACGATCATAGCTAAAAGAGGCAAAATGGATTTCAACCAGATATTCTACGATACGCGCCCTAAAGCCAATCCCCCATAAAATGGCAGAGGTTGGCGTAACTAAATTAGATAAACCTGAATCAACTTGATAAGCCGTAACTACTATTTCACTGGATACATTTGAAAAGTCGGTTTGTGGTGCTAGAACAAGCATAGATAAGACAGCTAACCCTGAAGATAAGGTGATTAGCAGTGATAAAAAGGATTCAGCCCAGTATATGCATTGATGAAAATGATAGGAAAAATGTCACTTACAAGGTTTTCAGCATAAAATAAAAAGGTATGAGTAATATTACCTTCATCCATTACTACCACTAACCCTCTTGCTAAAGTGATAATGAAGGCAATACCTAATCATCCTTTACGTCATCAATAAAGCTAGTGGTTAAGATTTGCTCATTCATTTTGACAACCACACCTAGCACTCACATCTTGGCAAAAAATAGCGCTGAAATTTCCACCATCCACCAACCACTAAATGAAACGTCAATGACCATAGCGATAAATACCAACAATAAAGCGGTTAACACTAACGTTTACTGTATGAATAAAGATTGTTCTGTGTAACTTGTAGAACGGTGCAAAAAGTATTTTTCGTTAGATAACTTATTATTGGCAACAAATGACAAATCGTGATTTTCTTTTATTTTTATTTTTATTGCCATAGGCAACATTAACCATCAAATAATTTCTAACTGAAGTTTCTTAAAGCATTATAGATTTGAATAAAACAGGTGGAGTCAGTGAGCCTAGCTAGTAAAAATATTTTAACTTTTTTATAGTGGGTAATTCATCAGTCGAGCTGAGAGCGCCATTTCTACTGATATATTTAAGGATAAGGGGCTAGCGATTGATTCCGAAAATCATGGTTAAACAATTAATGTGCATAACTATCCAGTATTGATAATTTATCGATGAGCAATCCCTAACAAACGAAATAATATTCACTTGCACTTTCGTTTTATTCCCTGCATGTTTAAGCGCAAATTTACTGTTAAAGAGCCTAGTCAGGTGTTAAATAACCATGAAAAATCCTAATAAAACAAAGTTACCCACTATGATTGATGCCTCAATTCCAGTGATATTCTTGGTTGTTTTACTTACCGCTTCGGTAAGTACTTTTGGTGACAATTCATCCTACGGGCCTAATCAAATAGCACTGTTAGCTAGCATGGGCATCGCCATCGTTATCGGTTTGAAAAATGGCTTTACATGGAATTCCATTGAAAAAGCTATTGTTCATGGCATATCTCTTTCGCTCGGTGCAATATTAATACTGCTTGCCGTTGGCTCTTTAATTGGTACCTGGCTGCTGTCGGGTACAGTACCCACCATGATTTATTATGGATTACAGATCCTGTCGCCTGAGTGGTTTTATGCGGCAACCTGTATCATTTGTGGTATTGTCGCTATGAGTATTGGTAGCTCTTGGACAACAGCTGCCACGATTGGTGTTGCCTTGTTAGGGATTGCTCAGGGTTTAGGATTATCACCAGAAATAGCCGCAGGAGCTGTCATTTCAGGTGCCTACTTTGGTGATAAAATATCACCATTATCTGAAACGACTAATTTAGCTCCTGCAATTGCCGGGAGTGAACTTTTTTCCCATATTCGCTACATGCTTTGGACTACAATCCCATCTATTTCGATCGCTTTAATTTTATTTCTACTGCTCGGTTTTTCAGAATCAGCAGCGGTGTCGAGCCAAGCGATTACTGAATTAAACGAACAATTGGCCAAAAATTTCTCCATCAGTCCTGTTAACTTAATACCGTTATTCGTCTTGTTGGCTTTGGCGATAAGGAAGGTCCCAGCTTTTCCTGCGGTTTCAATAGGCGCTATCGTGGGCGCCATTTGCGCAATGATTTTTCAGCAAGAGCTTATTCTGAAGTTAGCTAAGAATACTGATTCAGTATTCTTAGCTAACTTAACCGTAGTTTGGACTACTTTGTTTGATGGCGTTGCGATTGCTACCGGCGATTTAAAGCTCAATGATCTACTTAGTGGTGGCGGCATGTCGAGTATGCTTAATACTGTGTGGTTAATTATCTGTGCCTTAAGTTTTGGTTCGGTTCTTGAGCACTTGGGTATGCTACGTAAATTCCTAGATGTAATATTAAAAGCGGCAAAATCGACAGGAAGTTTAATTGCCAGCACAGTGGTCACTTGTATAGGCACAAATATAGTTACCGCCGATCAATATATGGCAATTGTTATGCCGGGACGAATGTATAAAGAAGAGTATCAGCGCAGAGGATTACATCCAGTGGTGTTAAGCCGTACGCTGGAAGATGCCGGTACCATCACTTCACCACTAATTCCATGGAATACCTGTGGTGCCTATATGTACAGCGTATTATTAGTCAATCCATTAGATTACATTTTTTATTGTTTCTTTAATTTGATCAACCCTATATTAGCCATAATCTATGGATTTATTGGTTTCAAAATTAAAAAGATCATCAATGTAAATACTCAAAGTAAACCTGTCTAGGGAAATAAAGTTAAAACTCTATCTCGCTGTGTGCCTCAAAGCGCCATAGACTCATAAAAATTTCAATACCTAAAATAATGTTAATCTAATGTCCACTTTTGGTATTTTAACCAAATGAGAATTTTTGATTTGACAGATTCTTGATGGAATTTCAAACAATTTAAATATCTAACGCATGGCTGTTTTGCGTTAGATTATTCATCGATAGTTAAGCCTAGGCTAACGTCCGGTTTCGTATCAAAGTGAACATAAAACGGGGTGGTTTTGACCAGTGAATTAGGTCGGCTTTGTGGTAAAAGTGAAGGTTAACCCAAATCACGTAAACGACTTCATTTTTTGGCACTAATATTTGTTAGTGCTAATGTTCCCTTGGTGCGCAAATCGGAATAAGACTAGTCAAAATATCAAGTGTCAGCTTTCTGATCATACAGCAGACATCAATTTATAAGTTCTATGGCGCTAAGGGGCACATAGCGAGATAGACTTTATGGCAACCTATTGCGTAAAGCGGGAAGTTACAGGTCCACAACTATCTAGGTAGACTCTTAACAAAACCTATATAAAAAATTCTATCGTCAGCCTGTTTTTCATTTACAAATAAAACGCAATCATTAATTGCAAAAACGTCCGCTAAGAATAATAGCTTGTTCTCAACCCATCCTAGGCGGCGTTAAAAGCTTTCCGGTAACCTTATCTTTATCACATAAACAAGCATGAAGTACTCAGCGTGAATTACAATTATTGAGTATACCTACCAAACTCTTTTGCTGCATTCTCTCAGAAGTTATAAGATTTTCAGCATATTTGAACAATGGTTTTTGAACATAGTTCAGATGTTAATTGTTTCCCATATTAGTAGCTGTCTGTTATTTTCTGTTATTAAATATCACCGTAAATTGAATGATATAGTCGATTTTTGCATTAAATTAAATTATATTAATCAGTACTATTATCTTCGTTTGATGTTGTTTTCTTATGAAAAAACTCTTGTTATTGGCTATTATTTTTTTTGCTTTTTATCTCCCCGCTAATCTGTCTCATGCTGATATCGATAACCAGCAGGCGAATAGTTATCATTTTTCTGGTTTCAATAAGCAAGATGGCTTGTCAAATAATCAAATAAGTGACATTTTTCAAGATAGCCATGGTTTTCTTTGGGTCACAACGTCTGGAGGACTAAATCGATTTGACGGTATTCATTTTATCAACTTTAACGCGATTGAAACGGCGGATAAAAATAGCATCCCAAGTTGGATTAATGTGATCATTGAAGACAAGAGTGAAAATTTGTGGTTAGGAACCTATGCCGGTGTTGCAAAAGTAGCGATGAGTGACTACCAAGTAACACTTTATCCCATTGAGCAAGACAGGAGTATTTATGTTAATGATTTATTGATTGATGACCAAAAAGTTATCTGGGCTGGCACAACTGAAGGGCTATACCGTTTTTCTGATGAGCAACAAAAGTTTGAAAAAATCGATATTGTTCAAGTAGATTCCGCTGAAATAAATAATATTTGGCAATTAACAACCGACGCTCAAGGCAATATTTGGTTTGTAGATGAGATCTTGGGTAGTGTTAAGTTCGATAAAGAAACGTTAGCGGTAACTAAAATTAGTGATGTTTACCCCGAGCTGACATTATTAACTAAAGTCAGCGTGATGCAGTTCATTGATGGAGACATATGGCTGGGAAGTTCTGAAGGTAAAGTTGCTGTACTCAATATGAGTACCAATTCAGTGCAGGAAATAGATTTACCGTTAGATGGCCATAAACACATTGCCGGTGCCACAATAATGTCTTTTGTCGATGATAAATATGGCAATGTCTGGGTGGCTACTATGGGCAAAGGAGTTTATCAAATAAGCTCTCAAGGTCATGAAATTAAGCATTTCTACCGTGATGCGAATCTTGATTTTAGTTTGAAAGATAACGCTATTTGGACTATGTACCGTGATCAAGAAAATCGTATATGGTTTGGTGGCAATATTGAAGGGATTATGTTTTATGATCCAAAGTCTCACTTAGTTAATCACTACTTTCCAGACGATAGTAATCCTAATTCAATTAGAAATAATGTTATTTGGTCAATTTATCAAGACAGTCAACAAAAACTTTGGGTTGGCGGAGATAATGGAATTGATGTACTCAATAGTAAACGCCAAAAAGAGTTCAGTTTGCGTAATGATCCTAATGATGATAACAGTTTAGTTGATAACCGCGTATTCTCTATGATAGAGGACAGTGAAGGATATATGTGGTTATCTACGCACCACGGTCTTAATCGCTATGATCAAAAGAGTAAACAAAACAAACATTATCTTCATCATGAGGGCGACCTAAAAAGTTTACCCAGTAATATTATCTCAAACCTATTTATTGATAGCACCAATACGCTGTGGGTGGGAACTGCTCGTGGTAGTGTGCAATATTCTCCAAGCACGGATAATTTTTTAGCGATAGACAGCTTAGCTAATTATGAAATTTATAGCATGGTGGAGACATCACCTAATAAGTATTGGCTAGCTACGGCTGAGCAAGGGCTATTATTTTATGATCAAGATGAAAATATTATTAATAAATACATTCATGATCCTGACGATGGGGCATCACTGGCTAGCAATAAGGTTACACGGATTATTCAAGATAATAAGTATTTATGGGTGGCGACGCAAAATGGTTTGAACCGTATTAACATTGACTCACAAACATTTAAACGTTTTTCAAGCAAAGATGGTTTACCCAGTAATGTGATTTATCAAGTGAGGCGTGATAAACAAGGTTTTATCTGGGGAAGCACGGACAATGGCATATTTAGATTAAACCCATTAACTGATCACATTATTACTTTGGGGGTAAATAATGGCTTACAGGCATTAGACTTCACGTCAACCGCTAGCTTTATCAGTCAAAATAATGAAATATTTTTTGGTGGTGTTAATGGCTTTAATAGTATTATAGCCAGTGATAAATTTTTACCTATACAAGCCTCTGCCCCTTTAACGACTGAACTAAGGGTGTTAAATGAAGTTATTACCCCACTTGACTCGTTATTACTGAATCAAGCAATTCATTTAACAGATAAATTGATCTTAAACCATAATCAAAAATGGTTTTCTTTAGCTTTTAATAGCATAGAGCTAAGCAGAGCGAGTAATTTAGCATATCAATATAAACTTTTAGGCTTTAATGAGCAGTGGTTAACGCCTTTACCCGGCAGGCCACAAGCTAGCTTTACTAATTTAAATTCGGGTCGTTACCAGTTCTTAACAAGAGCTAGAATAGGCAATGAGCCATGGATTGAGAGTGGAAGGGCGCTAGAGATTGTTATTAACCCGCCATATTGGGCTACTTGGTGGGCGTATAGTCTTTACTTACTTATCTCATTGGTTATTTTTATCAGTATTTACTGGCAGTATTATCAACGTAATGTCCAACGAGTTACTTACCTTGCAAACCTTGAAAATCAAAAAAGGCAGCTTGATTTAGCATTATGGGGCAGTGGCGAGGAATTATGGGATTGGAATCTATCCACTAAGCAATTAACACGAATGAACTGCCTTGATAATACGCTAGAAAGACGGGAATTTGTTAAGTTTAGCGTTGAAAATTTGATAGATTTTATTCATCCTGAAGATTTGTCACGGGTACAAGGTGCTTTAATGGGCCATATCAATGGTGAGCTCGATTTTTTTGAACAAAGCTATCGAATTAGAACCTCTAGTAATGGCTGGATGTGGGTGCTTCACCGAGGTAAAGTCGTTGAGAGAGGAGAAAATAATGAACCTAATCGTTGTGCGGGAACTATTCAAAATATTGATAAACTAAAAGCGGTTGAAGAAGCGCTTATACAGTTAACAGATCAATTAGAAGAGAGAGTGAACATAAGGACGGAAGAATTACAGCGTAGTAATGTAAGTTTAACCAATACACTCAATACCCTTAAACTAACGCAACAGCAATTAATCGAATCTGAAAAAATGGCGGCTTTAGGGAACTTAATTGTTGGTGTAAGTCATGAATTAAACACGCCCTTGGGGACTTCAATTACCGCTTTGTCGGTATTACAAGATAAAGTGACTCAATTATTCGAAATGAAAACCAACAACAAACTTAGCATGAGTTTTTTTAATGATTTTGAAGTCGTCAGTCAAGAGTGCTTAAAATCATTAACAATAAGTTTACACCGTACCGATGATTTGGTGCAAAACTTCCAGCAAGTAGCGGTAGATCAATCTGACGAAGATAAAAAAAATATCAATATAAAGCTCTTACTTCAAGAATGCGCTGGAACAGAAACATCAAAATTTTCTCCCCACGATTTTTCATTAAACATTAATTGTGAAAATGAAATAATTATCGACTGTTATCCGATGGTGTTGTCGCAAGTGATAGCGCAATTAATTGATAATTCTTTTGAGCATAATACCCAGAAAAATCGTTTGAATATTGGTATTACAGTGAATGACCTTAACAACTCCATTGAAGTTGTTTATACAGATGACGGTAACGGCATTACCAAAGAGACTTACGATAGAATGTTCGAGCCTTTTTATACCACAAAACGAGGGGAGGGCAATACTGGGCTAGGAATGCATATCGTTTATAATCAAGTTACTCAAAAACTTGGTGGAAAAATTGAATACATTGCACATGCTAACATGGGCGCTCAATTTAATATCACCCTACCCAAAATATCTCTAGATAGAAACATTTAATCCCTTAGTACTTGAAAAAGTCTGTCAATACGCCTGAGCTGTATTTTTATACAACCACCTGTAGTTGGGAAATATTTTGAGTAAAGTTAAGATAATTACTCATATCGATATCAATTGTTTTATGCTGCAGTAGAGACGCGTGTTGATGAAGATGTACGGAATGTACCGCTTGCTGTTGGGAGGCATCAGGATAAAGAAGTGTGCTGGGCACCTGCAATTATCATACAAGGGCGTTTGGCGTTAAATCGGCGATGCCTGTGAGTAAAGTATTTAAATTATATTCTGAGCTAGTTATTATTTTTGTAAGCATGGCTGGTTTTCAGTAAGTTCTACGAAAATACGGAAAATATTTAATCACGCTGGCTAATCTGTAATATTGAACCTTAGATTAGCAATATTGATCGCCATAATAGTTGTTTGAGTAGTTACGATTCACTTACTATTTTTTATTGTTCTCTAAACTGAAATTGATGTTAAGTTGATAAAAAATTCTTCATATGGGTTACTTTGTTGATTTAAGGTAAAGCTACTATGTAGCACCAACAAACCTATGTAAATTCAATAAGATTGAAAATGTAATTCTATAAAACTTAACGTTTGTTGAAGCTAAGCACATTTATGGGTTAGCTGCTTAGTGAAAATATCCTTGAGTATTGTCAATTCATTAGTTCTGACATAATTGGGCCTAATGATTAAAGCGATCGTTCTATGTGGCCCAGCCTCATTTAAATGGATGGCGCTTAGTTCTGATTCGTTATGTATCAATTGATCCAATGCCATCTGTGGTACGAGTGTTGTACCTAGCTTACCTGCGACCATTTGAATCAAGGTATGCAAACTGGCCGAATCAAAATCTGAATCTTGCTCTTTATTTTGTAGCTTACAAGCTGATAATGCGTGTTCTTTTAAACAATGACCATCTTTTAATAACATCAACTTTTCAATTGCTATCTCTTCACTGGTAATTTCCTGTACCTTGCTTGGACATTCATCTTTATGACATACCCAATAAAAGTCTTCTTGCCAAAAATCGAAATTAATTAACCCTTCAATTGGGTAAGGTAAAGCAAGTATTGCGGCATCAAGCTCACCAGTTCGCACCATATCTACAAGTGTATGAGATTGCTCTTCGAGTATTTTTAATTTAAAACTTGGGTATTGGTATCTGACTTCGGGTAATACTTTAGGTAGAAGGTAAGGGCCAATAGTTGGAATAACACCTATGGTCATTGGGCTTGAAAAAGGCAGGTTGTCACTTTGTGATATTTGCAGTAACTCGTCTAATTCCAATTTTACCCTTTTGGCTTTATTAAGTATCAATTGCCCTTTTGGGGTAACTAATACTTGTTTGTTGTTGCGCTCAAAAATGATTAGCCCTAATTGTTTTTCAAGTTCATTGATGGCTGTGCTTAATGCAGATTGAGACACATTGCATGCCTCTGCCGCTTTTTTAAAGTGTAATGTCTTTTCAATCGCTAATGCATAGTGCAGTTGTTTTAATGAGATTATAATTTTCGCTTATGTAAGCGTTGAGGCTGTAGAATAACTAATTCAGTCAAAACTAATAATTTTTTGTGCTCCTGTATCGCACTGTAGTTGATCAAGTCGATATAGGTAATGCATTTAGTACCCCTATTTTATGGGGAATTCATAATAAATGAGTTATTCTACAAGCTCGTTAGGTGAATAGGGAGCCTAATGGCACATTTAACATGTCCGCATTGTGATACATACATTGAGGTTACTTGGAAAAGGTATTGGGCATCAGCTAATAGAATTTATAATTGTCCTGAGTGTAATGAAGAGTCGAAAATTAGGACTAAGCCTAAATTTTACCAACACATATCATGGCTTTTTCAGTTTCTACCTATAGTTATTGCTGTAATCTTATCTGAAGAATTTGGAGCCTTAGGATTCTTAGCATTAGTTGCTTGGGCTCCAATATTTGTATTAGATAAAAAGGTAGATGAAAAGTTTGGTGAGTTGTATAAATTCACCTAACAGCACTTAAAGCGGGACTTTTTACAGTTTGCTCGGTTCCGCTTCGCTTCACAATTTTAGCAAACTATTAAAAATTCCCTTAACGTGGGCGTTAGCAGGTTAAGATAAACGGAGGTTATTAAATGGACTTTATTCTAAATATTCTAGTGGCATTAGGGTTAGTGCCAGCAAAAGATTTAGCAGATTCGATGCACAAGTCAAAAACGTTAACTGTTATGGTCATAGTTGGGCTTCTCTTATTTGGTGGTTTTGTTTTCTTTCTGTTTCATATGGCAGGTAAGCAATAATCACAGCATGGTGTAATAACCAGCTATAAGCCCATCAAGCAGGACAAAAAATAGTTGGTTGTTTTTCGTTCATTAAACAGTATAACCAACAATTTGTTTCCCTTATGGGGGCGTTATATTGCCTAAATACTTGGGCGTCTATTCATCAAAAGGAGTACTTGATGACTGAAAAAAATATTGCAAAGTCTATAAATAAACATAGCGTAAAGCCTATTGTAGGTCTGGCTATCTTGATTCTAATATTACAAATCTTGAATGGTTATTTATTTGAAAGCGACCCCATATCACCAACTCTTATTATTATTTTTTCTATTGGTGGTTGCATGTATATCTTTCAAAAGGTACTTGTTGATTTACTTGTAATCCCACAAGCGTAACTTTTAAATGTTATGTCCTTTATGAAAATCCAGAATCTAGCACGCCAACTAAACCAATCGTTATTATTGAAAGCAGAGATTGTTAAATATTAATTGGCTTGGTCGAACGATAGGCATTCAAAAGGACAATGATCCTCCTTCGATAAAATGGACGCCATTTAGGATCGCTATCATTTATAGCTCTACGTCGCTTAGGAGGCGAAAGCGCCATAGAGTATATATGCTAATGTCAACTATCCTTGAAGATAGCTGACATAAAAATGGAGTTTTTTGCTCTAATTATTTAGACCGCTTTGTGGCAAAAGTGGTCATACAGGAGGTTTATTTCAAAGATTAGCAGCAATCACAAAACGTAACTAATATGTTAGATTTTCTCATTCTGGGACGCAATTCTCATTATTTATGAAGATCGACAAATACTGACGAAAAACGAGAAAATAAACAACTTATTAGAAGAATCATTATGAAACTTATTTATGCCTTATTATGTACATTTTTACTTTCGTCTTGCGTGTATTATGGTGTTCAACGAGATTTTGGTGGTGATCCGTCTGAACCTTGTACCAAAGGCTCCAGTAAGCAAAATGCTAACTGTAAGGTTGAAATAAAAGCGGTGAATAATGAAATTGGAAACCAACTCAATGATTAGAAAAGTACAAGCACAAGACGCGTGTAGTATCAGCACTATTTATAACCATTACATTAAGAATACGGTTGTTACGTTTGAAGAAGAAGTTATCGCCGCGTCTGAGATATTAGCGCGTATAACAAAAGTTACCGCTGACGATTTACCTTGGTATGTCGCTGAGGATGAATCAGGCAATATTCTGGGTTATGCCTACGCGGCTAAATGGCGAGATAGGTTTTCTTATCGCTTTTCAGTTGAAGTCACTGTTTACTTGTCTCCTGAGCAAATTTCGAAGGGACTTGGCACGCAACTGTATCAAGTATTACTTGATGAACTTAAGCGTAAAAATATTCACAGTGCTATTGGTGGCATTACGTTACCGAATGAGGGAAGTGTCGCTTTACATGAAAAATTTGGCATGCTGAAAGTCGCTCATTTTAAAGAAGTAGGTTTGAAGTTTGACCGTTGGTTAGATGTCGGTTATTGGCAAGTCACCCTGTAGAATATTACGTCATTTAAAAACAACCGTAGTTCTGATATTGGCGTATAGAAAGCCAATTATAAACGCTGAAAAAATAACTAAAAAACTAAACGACTCAGTCAAAAAGGACAAAGCGAACCTCACACAGCACAAATATAGCGAAAATCAGCACTCAAACTGGCAGCAAAGGCGTACACTACGCCGATTTTTTACCTTTGTAATGTATCTTACAATTTGTACTACTCAACGTAATTTCCTTACATTTTTAGAGTGTTTGTGATTAAGTACGTGACATTAAAAAGAATTAATTCAACTGAAACTAACGTTAAAGGTACGCATTTATGCCGTCGAAAACCATGTTATCAAAAAAACTCTTACTTTCAGGTGTTGCACTCAGTGTTATGTTGGCCTTGCCAACCACTTTTGCACAATTACCTACTGATAATGAAGCTTCGATAGAAGAAACAACACCTAAATGGTCGGTTAACTCACCACAAGGCAATTTCACTACGGCTGATATAGATGTACGTTCAGGTACGTGGATGAATGTTGATCTAAGCCCTGATGGTAAAACCATTATTTTTGATTTGTTAGGTGATATTTACACTATGCCAGCTTCAGGTGGCGAAGCAACGCCATTAATGACTGATATCGCTTGGCAAATGCAACCGCGTTTTAGTCCTGATGGTAAGTATATCGCTTTTACTTCAGATGAAGATGGTGGTGACAACTTATGGATAATGAAAGCTGATGGTAGCGAAGCAAAAGCGGTAACTACTGAAACCTTTCGTCTATTAAATAGTCCTGCATGGTCACCTGATGGTAATTATATTGTTGGCCGTAAACACTACACTGGCTCTCGATCTTTAGGTGCTGGTGAAGTGTGGATGTATCATAAGTCGGGTGGTAATGGCGTAATGCTAACCAAACGTCCTAATGAACAAAAAGATTTAGGCGAACCAGCATTTTCTCATGATGGTAAGTATGTTTATTTTTCACAAGATGCTACGCCAGGCAAAACCTTTCATTATTCTAAAGATTCTGAAAAGGGCATTTATAAAATTAAACGTCTTGAACTTGAAACGGGCGAAATAAAAGTTGTAGTTTCTGGTAAAGGTGGGGCAATTAGACCGACACTTTCACCTGATGGAAAATACTTAGCGTTTATCAGTCGTGATGATTTTCAATCAAATTTATATGTGTATAACCTTAAAAGCGGTGAGCAAACCAAAGTTTATGATGGTTTAGACCGTGATATGCAAGAGACATGGGCCATTCATGGTGTGTATCCTACGATGGCGTGGACACCAGATAGTGACGGTTTAGTTTTTTGGTCAGGAGGTAAAATCAACAAGTTATCACTTGACTCTAAAAAAGCTAAAGTGATTGATTTTCACGTTAAAACGACAAAAAAAATACAAACAGCAGTACGTTTTCCACAAGATTTAGATCAAAAAAGCTTTGATACTAAAATGCTTCGTGATGTCAAAGTATCACCAAATGGCAAACTCGTTGTCTATGAATCAATGGGTCACCTTTATACTAAGAGCTTACCTAAAGGAAAACCTAAGCGCTTAACTAAACAAAAAAGTCAGTTTGAGTTAAACCCGAGTTTTTCTCGTGACGGTAAAAAAATTGTTTATGTCAGTTGGGATGATAAAAACCTAGGTCAAGTACGTGTTGTTTCTAGCCGTGGAGGTAAAGGTAAAACAATCACCCGCGAACCAGGGAAATACGTTGAACCAAGCTTTTCTCCTGATGGTAAGACTGTGGTTTTTCGCAAAGTAAGTGGCGGTTTTATTACGGACCCTACTTGGGGCTTAAATCCGGGTATCTATGCTGTTTCAGTTAAGGGCGGCAAGGCTAAACTCGTCACAGAAGAAGGACTTCAACCACACTTTGGTGCACGAAATGATCGTATTTATGTGACACGTGATGGTGAAACACCACATATATCGCGCATAGATATTGATGGCCAGCATGATACCAAGTTGTATCAAGGTAAGTTCGCATCAGAATATCGAGTATCGCCAGATGGACAATACTTAGCATTTGCTGAGCGCTTTAAAGTATTTGTTACGCCTTTTGTTGAGCGTGGTGATGTGATAGATATTGGTCCTAAAGCTGAAAATTTACCGGTAGAGCAATTATCAATGCGTGCCGGTGAAGGTATCAATTGGAATGATAAATCAGATGAGCTTTATTGGAGCCTTGGTGCTGATTTATATCAAGCATCAATAAAAGGTTTGTTTGATATTACGGCTAAAATCTCAGAGGAAGAGGAAGATGAATCAAAAGCTGAAACTATTGCACCGACTGTAACCAATGACATTAGTGTTATTAACTTAAGTTATAAACAAAAAGTTGATATTCCATCTGGTCATGTTGCTTTTGTTGGCGGTAAAGTGATTACAATGGAAGGTGAACAGGTCATTGAAAATGGTGTTGTCCTTGTTGGAGGTAACAAAATTAAAGCAGTTGGTACTAAGGCTCAGGTAAATATTCCAAGTGATGCGACAATAATTGATATTACGGGTAAAACCGTGATGCCAGGTTTAATTGATGCACATGCTCATGGCC
>OJGO01000105.1_pt1 | contig 45741 bp, 36 predicted proteins | sample 1594871 | NCBI WGS metagenome assembly OJGO01 (sample SAMN05416798, study PRJEB24817) | seawater metagenome | isolation source: Sea water | place: Canada:Atlantic | collected 2013-07 | reverse complement strand
GAAAGCAGCTATACTAAAGAACATATAATTACCCTTGGAGATAACTATGTGGCATTGCATTGAACAGGCCATTAGCGATGAAACCGGGAATCCATTTTATATTTCAGAAAAACAAGAAATATCAACAAGAGGCGCTACAACCTCTTCATTCACTGGTTTATATGACAATAAAGAGCCACCGCCCAATTTATCATTCAAGATTAGTGATGGCGATCGTAGCTATTTCCTAAAAATCAACAGCAAAGACTATCTAGAAAACTTCCAAGCTGAAGCCTATTCACTAAAACAACTTAATAGTTTAGCTAATATTGCCAGTCCAAAGGTAACCACTATAGGTACTAGCTTAAATAAGAGCTTTTTAATACTCGATTATATTGATTTTAGTAGAGCAAAACCTATGCTTTGGTATCAATTGGGCCAACAACTCGCTCAAATGCACTACGAAACTCGCCATGGTCAATTCGGTTGGCAACATGATAATTTCATTGGTAGTACCATTCAGCCTAACCATTGGAGCAGTAATTGGACTACCTTTTTTTCTGATCAGCGCATTGCATGGCAGTTACAATTGCTGTCTGAGCGTTCCATAATGCTGGGTAATATTGAGCATATTACCCAAGTTTGTCACGACGCATTACTTCACCACCACGCAACCCCTTGTTTAGTGCATGGTGATTTGTGGCAAGGTAATACTGGTTTTTCTGGTGAACAAGCGATGATATTCGATCCCGCTTGTTATTACGGCGATCGAGAAGTGGATATTGCTATGACCGAACTCTTTGGCCATTTCCCTGATGATTTTTATCATGGCTACCAAGCAGAATACCCCTTAGATGATGGTTACGGACAAAGAAAGTTGGTCTATAATTTTTATCATATTTTAAATCACGCTAATATTTTTGGTGGCATATATATCGACCAAGCCAGAGCAATATTATCGAGAATAATGTCACTACCATTGCATTGATAAGTTACAACAAGATGTGTGGGTAAACGGATATGTAGGTTATAAAAGGCTGTATGTTTAGCCCTTTAACTAAAAATAGTTATCACTATATGAAATCATTTACTTATTTATGGAGGCTATATGTCTAATAAACTCAGTGAAAAACGCATTACTTGCCCTCATTGTGGACACCACTTGCACGCCACCGTAGATGCTTCTGCTGGTGACCAAGATTATTACGATGAATGCCCCTCTTGCTGTATGGAAATTCACTACAACTTACATGTTGATGAATATAGAAAAAAAATTCAGTTAACCGTAGACAGTGATGATGAACAAGTCTTCTAGACTTCATCACTCACAACTCATTAAATTGTACTAGCAAAAGCTAGCTTACATTACTTCCAAAGACATTTTTTGCCTTGTCTGCTTGGGCTATCTCATCTATGATGCTTGAAAATTAACGCTGCACAAAATTCGTTTTCCCCCCTTATTTATTAAAGTAACCGACGACATGAACTTAGCTGACTTCTTCACCCATAGTAAAAGCTTATTAAAGCTCACTTACCCTATTTTAATTGCACAATTAATTCAAAACTTAATGGGATTCGTCGATATTGTTATGGCTGGCCGTGTCAGTGCAACTGATTTAGCCGCTGTTGCGGTGGCAAATAGCATTTGGCTACCCTTAATATTAACTGTTTATGGTTTGATAATGGCACTTTCCGCTATTGTTTCTCAGCTTGCTGGAGCCAAAAAATATGCCGATATAGTTGAGCAGACGTATCAAACTGCATGGATTTCTTTGGTGTTAGGTCTATCATTGATAGCGCTATATTACCTACTCACTCCCATAATCTCGCCACTGGTTACTTTAGAGGGCAACCTTGAAGCACTAATGTTCGATTATTTAGGCTTTATCGTTTGGGGAGCACCAGGGTATTGTTTATACCTTGTACTAAGAAATTATTCCGAAGGACTTTCATATACTAAACCAACAATGCTTATTAGCATCATTGGGTTGCTGGTCAACATCCCTGCTAATTACATTTTTATCTATGGGAAATTTGGCATGCCTGCTCTGGGCGGCGCTGGTTGTGGAATAGCAACCGCTTTAGTTTATTGGTCAATGTTTATCAGTATGCTTATTTACTGTTTTTACTCAAAGGTACTAAAACAAGCCAGCTTATTTAGTGCATTTTATTGGCCTGTATTAAATGAAATAAAGGCAATACTCGGCTTAGGTATTCCGATTGCATTGTCACTTCTTTTTGAAGTAAGCCTGTTTGCCATTGTTGCTATCATTCTAGTGCCCTTTGGCGCACAAGTAGTCGCAAGTCATCAAGTTGCATTAAACTTTACTGGTTTAGTGTTCATGGTACCTTTGAGTATAGCAATGGCTACTACCATTAAAGTCGGTTTTGCTGTTGGTAATAAAAATTTCAAGCAAGCAAGGGACTATACCTTGTATTCGATAATTCTAGGTTTATCACTTGCATGTATTACAGCATTGATAACCGTAATTTTCAGAACTCAAATCGCTGAGATATACAGTACCGAAGCTCCTGTCATTGAATTAGCAGCTAGCTTAATGTTACTTGCCACCATTTATCAATTTTCAGATACTATTCAGGTTGTCTCTGCTGGTGCTTTACGCGGTTATAAAGATACTAAGTCTATATTGTATATAACCTTTATTTCATATTGGCTAGTAGGGTTATCTGTTGGCTTGATCTTAGGCATCACAGATTGGATTGTCCCGAAAATGGGGCCTTATGGCTTTTGGATTGGCTTCATAGTTGGCTTGACCACAGCAGCAATACTACTCGCTTGGCGCTTAAAAGTAATTCAGCAACGCATTAGAAGTGACAGTCTAGTTCAGGAAAAAGTGTCCGCTTGATTGAAGTTTCATCTGGCAAAATGGATGACACGCACGACTTTTGGTCACTTTGTTGAATTAACCAGCAAACAAACTTATTTTCAAATGAATTGCACAAAACTACTTGCAAGGCGATTAACCAAAAGCTAACATAGCGCTCGTTGAGTTATCAACATGTGCTCGCTTAGCTCAGTTGGTTAGAGTACTTGCATGACATGCAAGGTGTCACAGGTTCGAGTCCCGTAGCGAGCACCATATACAGGTTCATTAAGAACCATTAAAGACCCGCAAGACCATATTAAACATGGGCTTGCGGGTTTTTTATTGCCTATAACGTCCAATATAGCCTAATGACATCCAGTAAAAAAAGCGGTATCGTAAGCGGTACTGGTTTCATTTACATAGTCTGGTACCGCTTTATGGCTAAAGTCACTCCCCTTTCTAGCACTGCTGTTAAACAAGCTTTATCTAATTCCAAAGTTAAAGAGTCTCATGCAAATGGGAAAGTTCATAAACTACGTGATGGTGATGGATTACATCTAAGAATTAGACCCAATGGCTCTATGTCTTGGGTATTAGATTATGTACAACCCTATACAAAAAAAAGAATAAGTATCAGTTTTGGTACTTACCCCGAAATATCCTTGGCTCAAGCAAGGAAAAAGCGTACCGAAGCTAAAGAACTTTTAGCACAAGATATAGATCCCAAAGAACACCGAGACGATAAACATCGTGAACAAATACTTGCTGCCAGTCATACATTACAGAGTGTGGCTATTGATTGGTTTGCTATTAAAAAAACAACCATTGCAGAAAACACAGCTAAAAGCTTGTGGCGTAAGTTTGAAAACCACGTATTCCCTAAATTAGGCCATCGCCCAATTGATAAAATTTTAGCTCCTGAAGCCATCGAAGCATTAAAGCCGTTAGCCGCTAAAGGTAACTTAGAAACTACAGGGAAGATCATCGGTCACTTAAACAACATAATGACTCATGCGGTCAATACAGGGATATTACACCATAACCCTTTGTCTGGTATCCGCAGCGCATTTCAAGCACCTAAAGCAACAAACATGGCAACTATTAGGCCTAATGAGCTTGGTAAGTTAATGAGTGATATAAGCTACGCCAGCATTAAACTAGTAACTCGATGTTTACTTGAATGGCAATTGCATACCATGACTCGCCCTAGTGAAAGTGCAAAAGCCCAATGGTCAGAAATAGATTTTGAAAATCAGCTTTGGACTATACCTGCCGAGCGAATGAAAATGAGGTTAGAGCATAAAGTACCTTTAACGCCACAAACCATTGAGATATTGACGCGTTTAAAACCACTAAGTGGTGACAGAAAGCACCTATTTCCTTCTTACATTGATCATAATAAGCACTGCAATGTTGAATCAGCAAATAAGGCATTAGGTCGTATGGGTTACAAAAACAAGTTAGTGGCTCATGGTTTACGTGCTTTAGCTAGTACTACATTAAATGAGCAGGGATTTGACCCTGATGTTATTGAAGCAGCTCTATCACATGTCGATAAAAACGAAGTAAGAAGAGCTTATAATAGGGCTGAATATCTTGAACGTAGACGTAGCTTAATGGCTTGGTGGTCTGAGCATATAAGTGCAGCCGCTACAGGAAAAACATCTATCAACGATAATATTAAGCGTTTACATGTGGGAACATAGAGGTAATTCTTCGATGGTACCGTTTAGGTTTAATGGTAAAGCTGTAGCAGTTTACCTAGATGTAACCTCTTTAAATCAAAACAATCCAAATATAGATTTAGCATGATTACCAGCCACCTACCAAGACTACATAGAGACGGGGAAGTTGAAGGTTTCAAGAGTTCGACGCTAACATAGATAAACAGACAACTGGATACTCTCATGCTGCAATATGCAATAGAAGAAAAAACTGGTAACTTTGTCCATGTAAACACAGTGCCTAATGGCAATCAAAGTGGCTGCATATGTCCTGAATGTGAAGATAGTCTAACTGCTAAAAACAATTGTAAAGAAATTAGTAATCATTTCGCTCATCAGAACCTTGTGGAAGGCAGAGCCTGCTTAATGACTCAGCTTCATTTAGCTGCACAAAATTATTTTCTCAAACTGAATAGATTTACCCTACCTAAAGTCACGGTGTTGTTTGATGGTACCCGTTTAACCTCACCAGAAAAGATCATCAACATTAATAACTCTAAGCTAGAGGCTAGGTTTGGTAAGTATTACGCAGATGTATTACTGGAAACTGATGTTGGCCAAATAGTAATTGAAATTTCCGTCACCCATGACTCTGAAGATAAAAAAATACTCTACTATCAGGACAAATCAATTCCCTCACTAGAATATGATTTATCCAAGCTAAAGAATTTTGAAGTACAACCAAGTATTGAACTTCTCAGCAAAAACCAAGTCCCATTTGACTGGCATTTCGCCTGGTGCCAAAAGCAACTTATAGATGAGTATTTAGAAGGAAAGCGTCAAAAAGAACTAGCGGATTTAAAACGACAAAAGGTAAGTGCAAAAAAATCTGCTCGTAAGTTTATTAATAGCAAAACCGTATTATTACCAACAATTAATGAAGTCATGAAGCATACTGTGGGAGAAATTGACTTTAAGGAGGAGGTGCAGGTTTTTGCAAAGAAAAATTTCGCTGTTGATGAAATCACAATTCATTCTGAAGGTGAAGAGCACCTGATTCTACGGTGTAAAAAACTCACCCAGGCGAGCACTCATACATTATTCATCGCCTACCCTTACACAGCTACAATACCACAAGAGATACTAAAGCTTGAAGGTAGTGTCATCATAAGGCAACCCTCACTATCAAAGGGAGAGGGAGCACTATGGTATTGGGAAAAATACCCACAAATGGAACATCGCAGGCTAAAATCTATCACATCATTTAAAAATAGGTGCGAAGAAAGAGCTAAAAGGCAGAAATCAACGGAAATAGCCGAACCTCAAATCCTACAGCTATCTAAAGAATATACTAACAATCAAGACATCTATTTTAAAACAGGCTACGGAGATTGGAAGAAGTGGCTTATTAAAAAAGGATTATTCACTCCTGGCCCAAATAAGAAAAACCCAAGCTACCCTCACCTACTCAAGTACCATAGGAAACACCCTAGCCTTTGGATGTTTGATGAATGGTACGTATTGGTAATTACTGCTTTAGCCGAAATAGTTGATAAAATACCGCTACACACAATAATTGTTACCATAGATATATTTTACCAGTTAGCATTACAATTTGGCGTAAAAAAAGAGTTCTCAATACTTGAAAGGATGATATCAAGCCAGTTTCTTAAAAGTGACTCCGCATCTCTTATTATAAGAAATGATGTTATCTCATCAGTCTTGGATATGTTTGAATTAGAAATGAAAATCAACCGAAATAGTAAAGGTTATATAAGGACAGGTTCATTGCTTGAATCAATCAAACCAATTTAACAAGGAAAGAAAGAATTACCTTTGTGGGTCACAATTTTATTTTTTATTCATAACGGCGAAAATACGATGAATCAGCCAAGCACCTTTGTCATGTTTATAAGCTCCCGCACTTAAACAGTTTATTTATGTCCGTTAAGCCATGTAAAACCCAAGTATGATGCACACATCCTCAACGAATTTCCTTTCAATCTCTTTCGATGACCCTGTAACTAATTCTGAGTAACCAACCTATAAATGTTCCCTATAGTCTCGCAGATAACATCATTCAAGCCTTGAAGGATTTCATATAAACATTTATTTTAAAGCTTCGGGGGGTATGGGTCATTAACTTCTCGCCTTTCTTTATCTGGTTTTTTAAGAAACTCTTTCCAATTCCCTGCCTTTTTACCATCGATTTCATTAGACGAACGAACATCTAAGCAAGCATCTAATTTTTCTTCAGCAACGAATTTCCTTTCAACGAATGATGCTAACTGATCTTCATCAAATGAGTTTTCTAAGTATGGGTAATTAATACTAAGCTCAGCACTATCGTTCTCTTGAAGAGAGCGATTTACTTTGCCAAACAATCGATCTAGCCGTCCGACTCTTTGCTCATTATCCCCTGGGTTTCCTGCTATGCCGTAGTGATGAGCACTATTACATTGCATATGTAAATTAACCCCTTCCTGAAACACTGAGGTAGCGACTAATACATTAGGGTAAAAAGGTGAGTTAAAACCGGTTATTAGCCTCTGCCTATTTCCAGATTGACCACTTGCAAATGCAGATGGAGAAGTCAGTGTTTTTAACGAATTCCATTTATTCTCAAAGTCGTTGATATTTACGCCTTCAATTTTTTCACAAACATCTTCAAACGTTTTAATCGCAGCATTAAAATACCAAAGCAACCAAGATTTCTTTAATTTAGGTTTCACATAAGTTATAAATTTTTTGTATCGTACCTCTGCACTTTTAACCTTTTTTATTTTCTGTTGCTTTTCAAATGTAGAATACCAAATAAACAATTCAATCATTACAGGACTTGCATGTAGAAGGCCTGCTTTTAGGTAGTTAGCAAAATTCTCTAATATTCTTTCATCATTCTTTTTCCATATTGTTAACTTCGATTTCTGCTCAGGCGCTAATAATGGAATAATATCAGCCCATATAGTCGTAACATTAAACCCTCCTTTAACTATATTTGTTTGCTCTGGTATTTGGCTACATTTACCTATTCTTGCATGTAATGCTGCACTGGAATATAAAGCACGGGATTTTCCCGCTGAATCATGTTCAAAGTGGTATGTATAATCACCAGTTAAATAATCTTTAAGAGGCTCTAAGAATAATGAGAAGATACTTTCAGGTTTTTTAAATCTCAGCGCAACATTTGTACAAACAGTATTTTTTTCGTCTTTTTTCACTACAAAAAGATTAGCGACTTTTGAAGTCAGTTTTTGATCTAATTGGTCATCATTGGCACCGTCAGCCTCCTCTAATACATCCCCTGCTCGTTGCCATTTATTAAACAACTCACGGTCCCACTTACTTTTTTTCCACTCTCTAACTTGCTTTTTACTCAAGCCAATAGCTTTAGCTATTTGGGGGGCGAAGAGTTCATCATAAGAGCTATTGGTACGTTTAGTTAATTCACGCACAGATGGTATACGGCGCACAAAAACAAGATGTTTAATATCATCTAAAGCATCATAGCTTAAGGTATTAGGAACAAATTGTTTCACTAACGCATTATATTTGGGATGCTCTGGATGCTTACCAAAACAATCAAAATATTGCTTGCTAAGGCCATGAAGCATTTCTGAGTCTGTTGCCTTACTAAAAGAATCTTTCGCCGATTCTGCATCATTATCATCTGTAGCGTCATTTGGTAATTCTTCATCGTACTCCCCAAACGATTCAAAACCTTCTAGGTAACCATAAAGATATTGCTTATTTGCATTACCACTTTTTCTACTTTCTTTTAGTCTATGTACAAGCTGGCGTTGATATAAACCAAAAAACAATTCAGCTTCTGGATTATCTTTAAATGTAACAGGTAAGTCAGTCTCTACTCGATAATCATATTTAGAATGGTGTGCGTTATCTTTGCCTTTCATCAAGCGAAAACGCCGCAAGGCGAACTGTTCGAGTAAAGACCGCGCATCTCTTTTTTTACCACCAACATTGATGGTTTCCTCATGGGAAAAATAGCTTAAAACATTATAAACATCAGCAGGTGAAGAATGGGTAGGTGTGGCAGACATAAGCAGTACTTTTCTTGATAATTTCATTTTGCCACTACCAAAAAAAGCTTTTGCAGCGTTTACTTTTTGTGAACCACCATTAATTGTCCGGAAGTAATGGGCTTCATCTATGACTACCAAATCAAACTCACCATCTTCAAGGTAACTTCTTACATCCTCATTCAATAATGTGCCAACCCTTGAAGCTTCTGAATTTTTATCTCCTTCATACCCCTTTGTTAACCCACTAAACGAATGCACTGTTGTAAAGAATATATTTTCACAGCTTCCTTCAATAGACTTCACTAATCGACTTAAATTGCTTTCTGGCTGAGGTAATGTAATTTTAATATCTGACGAATGATAATGATGAGCTATAAAGCTTTTAAATTCATTGCGCCAATGTCCACAAATATTCTTGTTTGGCGTTATAACCAATACCTTAGCGTTAGGCTTTGTGAGCCATAAATGCAGAATCAAAGCAATCGCTTGAAATGTTTTTCCCATTCCTACTTCATCTGCCAGAATAGCTAAATTTTCTTTTCCAAGTAAATTCCAAAGGTAAGCAACACCTTCAGCCTGTTTATCGGCCATTGTTTTATCTGCTTCAAGTTTATCAATTTGATATCGCCACTCAGTAACACCTTTTTCGAAGGTCATTAATTTGGACACTTTCAGCGCAGTCAAAGGAGGCCAGTTTTCAAGAGACATATTTGCACTCTTTCTGAATCAGGTTTCGATATTTTTTTGAACCTAACTTTTTGGGTTCGCGAGCGTTTTTTTCTATATCAATAAACAGAGTTTTCAAACGTAGTTTTAATCCTTCACCAATATCAATTTTTAGGTTTAACGCTGTATTAACTAACGAGTTATATTCTTGTGTCATATACCAGTTCAACACGTTAAGCTCTCGTGACATTTCAAATTCAATCTTCTCTTTTAGCTCTGTCATACAGCCAGGGACAACAAAAGCATATTGTTCTAGAAGACTAACACTATTAATTTTATCCAAGCGAGTATCAAACTCAGCACAAGCCTGGAACATTCTAAAATAACTAAGAGAAACAGGTTTAACGTCACTACCAGTAAAGTCATTAATATTATCATCGTCCGGATCTTGGTCCGTATTTAACTCACGCCGTAATGATGTATTACCATTACCCTCCAATTCAGCACCAGAAATCAAGCTACTAAAAATATCATCTAGAGAATCGAAGTCTTCAACTCGACGAAGTTCGGCTTGCTTTTCAATAATAAATCCTCGATGAACAATACGGCCATGATAACGAACTTCATATGAGTGTTGTGAAAGTAAGCACTGGGGATCTATTACAGGAAACTCTGTAGTAACATTATTAAGCGAATCAACATCAATCAAATTACCTATATCAGGGAGTGAAAGCTGATAGCCATCTAATAAAGAAGAATCATTTGAAAGGTGTACAGTGTATTTCAGATACCGCCAGTCAAAGCTGACTTGGATAGAAAACGGCAGTGGTTCAGGTACTTCTAACCCCTCTTTATCTAAACTTTCTTGGTTCATAAAGTCAGATGTATCAGCAATAAAGTTTTTACCAAGTTGCTTATCTAACAACTCTTCATGTTCAAATACAAAACCAGCTTCAATATTTACGTGAGCGTTCTCGTTACCTAATAATAAATTTGAGCCAGGTGTAGTGAAATTCCATGAGCCAATGGCTAAGCGATCTGGCGTCATCCAAACTTTTGCATGACATAAATCACAGCTATCATGCTTTTCAACCGTATTGTTATAAAAAGTTAGTTTTTCTAATTTTTGTAGCTGCTCTATCTTGTCACTCCATTTAGTTCTAATGAGCTTATTTTCTAGTCTATCAGGGGTTATATGCAATGAAAGTGGTATCGGGTTGCCTGTAATACGCTGAATTTTAGCTTCTAAGTTTGAAATGTATTTTGGTAAGTCGGCAGGAAAATAAGGAGACCAAACAGCAAGTTTATGCTCCTCATTCTTTGCTGAATCTTTAAATAGCGATTCTAAAAAGTTAGGCTGTGCAAAGCTATGAATAAACTTCCATTGCTGATCTGCTCCTGAATACAATTTACGAGCAATAGACGTTGATTGTTCAGTCTGATTAATTGAAGTGAACAAGGGAGAAAAGAAAGCCTTAACCGATTTTCTTTGTTCACTTGAAGCTATCCCTCTAAACGCAAAGACTTCCTGATTGTTAGACCAACCACTTAACGTTAAATTTGCACTCCCAGCGCCTAATATTGCACGACCATCGTCAGCTTCTAAGTAAATGACCTTGGGGTGAAAAAGAGTCTGCTTCGAAAAGTTCACTGCATTGTTTAGTAAACTAGGGTTTATAGAATGAACATCAATAGCGGTACGTTTCAAATCGCTAGCATCGTACATTCGAACGTCAGCAAAAATAGCAATATCCAATTTATTTAGTGCTTCTGTTCCTTCAGTTAAAGCAATACTTCCATTTATTCTCTGTTGCATTAACTCGTAATCAATACGATTTTTAGGTTTATCCATTTGTAAGATAGTCGGTAAAACATGTCGTTCAAAAAAATCTAAATTTAAGTTAAACGATGTGAACCATACTCGTTTAATTGATCCTAGATCTTTAATTTGTTCTGCAAGTTCTTCTAAAAGTTTCATGCAGCATCAGCCTCAACATCTTTTATTTCTTTCTGACCTTCTAATCCATGAATAAGCTGTTTAAATTCACTAAGGTAATATCGATGATACCATGTAGCTGTAGGCCTTTTATCAATAGAAGGCAGCTTAGATAACTTAACGTTGCAACTGAAGTTCCCATTCGCATCATTTTCAACCCAGACACTTTGCCCTCGCTTAGACATAATACTTTCATGGTATTTTAGCAAAACAGAAATGATACTTTTAAGAATATCTTCATCATCACCTTGCGCTATCATTGAAAGCTTTAATAACGATTCAAATCGCACTTTTGCAGTAGAGCCCAATACATTTTGCACTTGCAAGTTACCAACAAGCGCTCCCGCTAATACCGGTAATGTATTAATATCCCGACCTAGCAATTTATAGCTTTTAAAAACATCCTGTATTGTTTGCTTTCGCTGGCTCATTAATAGCGTAAATAACAGATCACACTCAGCAAGAAATGGTTCAATATCAATAATATTTTGTAATTTATGTTTTACTTCCGGAGTCGAGCTTAAAGTCAATGCCTGCTCAAATACTTGTTGGCGATTTACTTGTTCATCACTAGCTTGAATAACTTCATACAAACAACCCGCTGCACCGACATTTAGCTCAGAAACATCAAGCCAAAAATCCTTACTCATAAAACCAACGTGCTTAGCAGAGTTAAATGCCGTTTGATAAGCGGCTTTTAACTCTAAAGTCACTTCATCAAAATTTATTGCCGGATTCTTATGAGTACTTCTTAATAGTTTTTTGAAATGAGCAATCAATAGATCTTTAACTTTTTTCAACTCTTCACAACTATTTATAAATTTGGAAGTTTTATTCCACTGTTCAACATATTTAGGGTGCTTATACCGATAATCTTTATCGAAGAATTTCATATCGATAAACGGGGTTTTATAACGGCCACTTACCCCTAATGTTAACTGACGCACTAATAAGTGACTAACTTTAGTATGGGAAAAGTTTAATGATATTCCCTCTCCTTTACCTAATTTTGCCCGCCCTTTTGAAGCCCCTAGAATACCAAACGTATCTACTGGCTTTTTACTGGTCAAAACTGAGTATACGAATAAATTTTCTGAATGAATTAAACAAGCTTGTTTGAATTCCAGAATATCTGCTTGAGGATATATATGGGCGAGTTGTCCATGAAGAGTAATACCTGAATCAATCAGTTCCTTAATTGCTAGATGATGTACTAAGTTAAGCGTGTAGTTACGTACATCATTTGAAATAGAGCTTACTCTATTATTAAATATCTTTTGACCAAAAGCAGACCAAATAACTGTCATACCCAACGGATCAATATTTAACGTATGTGTTAATGAATCATCATATTCAGTAAAAAACTTTTTTAAATACAAGAAAAAATCCATTTATTGAAGGAAAGGTAACTATGTATTTTTACATAATTACCTTTCTATTATTTATTAAACTTCTTCTTCATCATCAGTAAGTGCTTCTTCTACATTTTTGAATTCCTCTAAAGCAGCAGTCAGTAGCTCAACAATTTCACTCGCGATAACAGCGGGTGGTTGAAGGTTTTCTGTATCTTCTAATGAGTCATCTTTTAACCATGAGATATCAAGGTTGGTTTTGTCACGGGCAATAATTTCATCGTAACTGAACTTACGCCAGCGACCATCAGGACCTGGACCGCCATCTTCTTCGCGCTCTTCTTCTTGCCAATTTGAAGTGCGTTTTTTAATGTCTGAAGCTGAAAATAATTCTACGAAATCATCAAAATCTGTACGTGTTAATTTTTTAGTTTTAAGTGTCATGTGCACGTTGGTTCTAAAATCATAAACCCACACATTTTCGGTCCATGCTTTTTTCGACGCGGGTTTTGCATCAAAAAACAAAACATTCGCTTTAACACCCTGAGCGTAAAAAATACCGGTTGGAAGTCGTAAAATTGTATGGAGATTAAAACGGGTAAGTAGCTCTTTACGTACTGTTTCTCCAGCACCACCTTCGAACAAAACGTTATCCGGTAAAACAACAGCGGCTTTGCCACCTGCCTTACCTTCAACTTTAAGCATGTTGCCAATGTGTTGAACAAAATTTAGTTGTTTATTTGATGAATCTGCCCAGAAATCATCACGCTCATACGTCAACTTCTCTTTTTCTATTTTTCCTGTCTTTTCACTAATAATAGTAACTGAACTTTTCTTACCAAATGGTGGGTTTGCTAACACCATATCTACTTTGTTTTCGCCAACTTCTTTTGCTAAAGCATCAGATGTTGATATAGGGCACTCATCAGTACCTATGCCATGAAGATATAAATTCATTGCACATAATCGAGCAACAGAATCAGATATGTCGTTTCCTCTGAATGCTTCATGCTTTAAAAAGCGTGCTTCTTTTTTTGAAAGTGGGCGTGCTTTATTGTTTGTAATATAGTCATGGGCAACTGTTAAAAAACCACCTGTACCACATGCAGGGTCAGCAATAATCTGCATCGGTTGTGGTTGCATTACTTCTACAATAGCCTCAATAATGGGACGAGGTGTAAAGTACTGGCCAGCACCTTTCTTTTCGCTTTCTGCGCCTTTTTGTAAAAGGCCTTCGTATATTGCCCCTTTTACATCAATACTTAATGTGGACCATGACTCTTTGTTAATCATGTCAATTAAGCGTTCTAACTTTGCAGGGTCTTGAATTTTATTTTGAGCTTTACGGAAAATAGTACCTAAAGTACCTTTCTGCTCTCCAAGGGTTTCTAAGGTATGACGATATTCTTTTTCTAAATCTGAACCATCAAGTTTAACTAACTTAGTCCACTGTTCCGTCGCTAAGCTTTCACCTTCTTGACCACCTGCAACTCGTTCAGCGGTCATTTTAAGGAAAATCAGATAGGTGAGTTGTTCAACATAATCGCCATAGCCTACACCTTCATCACGTAAAACGTGGGCATAATTCCAAACTCGATTAACTATTTCTGTAGTACTTACATTATTCATATCTATCTCTATCTCAAGTCGAGAATTTCTTTAACCCACTGGTGATTATCAAATTGGCTAAGATATAACTTAGCCGCTGTATTAAATTGTGTGGATTTGCACGTAGTTCTTATCTTTCTTATCAAGTTTTTTATATTACTTTCTATCGCTATTGATTGCGCATTTAAACCTTGTTCAAATAATTCATTTGTTGAAGCGACTAACTGCCTGATTTCTTGATGTATCTGCTTTCTAGCTCTAGTCGTATTCTTATGATTCAAATGATACAGCTCTATTGACTTATCTGCTCTTTTAAATTCATCTGATGATGTATCACTTTCATTTGGACAAGCTTCACCATTTTGATTGAACGTTATTAGTTTACAATCATTAGCCTTAGTAGGATCCAAAAGCATTGGTTTTTCGGCATTTGTATCTGCTTCGCATTTATTCCAGTCTGGCGGGGTAAATAAAGGAAAATGGTCGTGTTTCCCCCCTGTAGATTCAGCTTCTACTCTTCGCGAATTACAGAAGGTACAAGCATACCTATAGTTAGACCAATCAAACGCTAGCCACCAATATCCTTGATGGTCAGGACACTCAACTACTTTTCCTTTAGGTCTGAAATGATCAATTGGATTATCAGATCTAAGTTCCTTTGATTCACAATACCAACACTTCCCATTAGATTGTTCGGCAAGAAGATCACTTAAATCACTCCACAGTGTATTTTTTGCTGTTATTGCAACCTTTCTAGCTTTAACTCGTCCGGCTTCAACTTTCGAGGTGACTTCTGCGGCAGTCCAACTTTTTCTAACTCCCTCTGCACGAATCTCAACTTCCTTTTCATCCATTTTGCGATTCACATATACCCAAGCAGCATCAACTTGAACTTGTCTGTTTCCAGGTAAATCGTTTTCAACTTCATCCATATCAATATAACGCATTACTCACTTGCCTCTTCAGCATCAAGTTCAGCGAGTATTTCATCCGTCATATCAGCTAGTTGCTGCCTATCTCCATCTGTTAAGAAGGTCTTAGTAAATAACTTGTCGCCATGTTTTCTGCCCCATGCTTTAACAAATGCAGAGAAGTAAGGGTCTGAATAGGCAGCAAGGAAGCCTGATTTGTCTAATTGTTCTTGTAGCTGTTTATAGCGACTTTCTTCTGGTTCTGTACGTTCTTCTTTCGCTAGTAAAATTGCGTGTTCGTCTAACTTTACTAACGTTCGTGGGTCTAGATCAGAGCGTAATCCGAACATATCACTCATCAAAATACCAGAGAAACCCATACCTTTTGGCTCATAAAGCGGCGATGCCGCGAATACCTTTAAGCTATCTTCATCACGCTTCATTATTTTGATTTGTTCTTGCTTCAGCGTAGAAATAACAATGGGATCATGAGTTGCTAGCACAATATGGCTATTATCAACTGCGTCTGATTCTGCTTCATCTTTATCATCTGCGTCTTCTTTAACATCTAAATTAAAACCAGCAACTTCTTTTAAGAAGCTAATGTACTCCATGCTCCATGCTGGATTTAAGTGGGTATCGGGTTCATCGAGCAAGAACAATGATTCATCATCACGTGTAAAACGCAAAAGACCAAGAACAGTTATGAGCTGTTGCTCACCTTCACTTAGCTCTCTAAAAGTTAACGATTCATCGGTACCGTTTTTATTTTTTACCTTTACCCTAATACGTACTTCATGAATTAGATTTGAAAAATAAATACTTTCAAGTAATTTAAAAAAGTCCTTATCTGAAGTTTTTTTACCAACTTCTTGTAATGCTTCTAAATCTTTCAAATATAAAAAGAGTGCATCTACATTTTCAGGGGTCTTTTTCATTGGGTGTGGCACTTTAATCTTTTTACGCATTGGCGCTAAAGAGGCAGAAAAGAGTCTATCTAGAAATGGTCTAACTACGCCAGTCGCATTCCAAAACCTTGGATCACCTTCTTTACTTGTCCAATCAGGCTTATTAAGTACAAACAATACCGATTCAATACCTTCAATAAATAACTTTTCTTTTAAGAACTTTTTAACTTTTTCATCAGCACCTAAAAAGAATGAGAGTAATACAAAATTACTGTGTACCTTTTGCGCATAAAACAATGGTCTTAACGGTAGTGTTTTTTCATCTAACCCATACTTTTCAGGATATAAAAGTTGATCTCTAAACTTACGCTGATGATCATAAAAATGTGAAGCTAAGCGATCACTTGGTCCAGAATAATAACCAAAAACATTTGAAGGTAAATACGTTCGATCTTCATTATTAAAAAAGTCAGTGTATTTATTGGTAATCACTTTATCCGGATAACCTTCAGCGTGAATAAGTACCTTATACTGCTCTTTCTTAACCTTGGTATCTGTTGCTTCAACAATAATTCGATTACCACGACAAATATATTCAAGCTTATAAGAAAAAGACGGTTCTTTATGTAAATCTAAATCACGAAAAATAATAACCAAAGCTTCAATTACATTTGATTTACCTGCACCATTCCAACCAATAACAACCGTTACCAACTCATCTTGGTCAAAATCTATTTCAATGTCTTTAAGGTTTTTAAATTCACTGATCCATAACTTATCTAGCTTCATTTTCTTCTACTTCCTTGTATTCAAACTTGTCACCTTGCTTTTTCTCTTTCAACATAATTGGTATAACTGTTACTTTTTCATTTTCCGCAACTATTTTTAATTCTTGGTAAAACGCTTCAATGCCTTCAGGAGAAACATCACTTCTAAAACCTGCTTGTTCAAATAACTCATCAACATTCAATGCCTTGTTTGACTCTTTGAGCACATCAATAATCGGGCGTTTTTCCATTTTTATTTCTCTCGTGGTAGGTTTCTTTTTGGCTAGTTTGGCTTTTTCTTCTAAAAGTTGTTTTTCTGCTTTAATTTTTTCTAATAGTTGCTCAGCCGTAAAATCAGTTTCAATGTTTTCAACTAATTCACCCGAGAATGCTTTCGCTAATACACTCGACTTTTGAGAGGTCGACTTCTTTAAAGCTATATCAATATCAATTTCACATTTTTCAATATATTTAAGCTTTCCTTGAACGATACTCACTATTTCGTTTTGCTCTTCAATGCTAGGAAGTAAAAACTCAAGGCTCTCCAGTGTTGGCGCATTTATATTTTGTATGCCAATACCAGTCGTAGACTGAGTTAATAACTCTTGATATTGAGGAGATTTGAAAACAAAATAGATATAAAGGCTGTTAACGTACTTATTTAATAGCTTATAGTGAAGAAGGTAAGCACCTGGTATAGCTTTATATTCATCATTATATATGGCTAATGTGCCGATACTACCTGTTCGAGTAATTAAAAAATCACCTTTATCAACACAATACTTTTTATATTCTTTATCCGTTAATGCTAACTTAGGGGCTTTTTCTTTATTTACTCTTCCATGCTCATCAATATCCGTTGTTCTCAAAACCAAAATTCCATCATCAGCATAGTCTGAGCTTGAGAATCGAGGTCCATAAATTGAATAAAACTTGAGGTGCTCGAGCGTCACTCTCAAATGAGAAGGGTGTGAATCTTCTAGTAAGTTAGTAGCCTTAGGAACTGGGTATTTATCTTTCCATTTATCAGTCTTAGGTAACTTCCCTTTAATTTCATAAAGCTCTATTTGCTTTTGCTTCCAGCAAATTTTTCTTTCCTTTAGAATTGCAGCTAAAAAGTTTTCGGCTAACTCTAATTTATCTCCATTTTTTTCGCGCCACTTTTCCGTTAACTTACCCGTTACTGCATCTTTTAATACTGATTGGCGATATTGCTGTAATTTGGATTTCGCATGTTTGAGACCTTCAACTCCCGTATCAATATGAGAAAAAAGTTCTTCGATCTTATTAAAAATCTTAACTTGTTCTATATAAGGGGGAATTCTAGTTTCATGAGCTAAAAATGGTCCTCTGTTAATATGCTTCATTGTACTACCATGAAGATGTTCTGAATTAACCATTTGTTCTATAGCAATTTTCATCCAATAATAGCTTAAACCTGAATGAAAATATGTACTTGGGATTACTTTAAAAATATGCTGATTAAGCCATGCTTTACCCCCTTTCCAAATAAAAGCATCAAGGGTAGCAGACCAACTGACAAGTAAATCTCCATCTTCAATTGAATAAATACTCGGCACATCAATTTTTGTATAATTAAATGGCTTTGCCGAATTAGTTAAGTTTTGAATTCTAATAATAGGTACCCCTCCATCTCCCCAATGGTCGGGTTTAAATGCAAAACCATTTATGAATTGGCCTAAGTCATTAACTGTTGCGACAGCCCAGTTAGAGGGAATACTACTTACTTCAATTTTATTCATTAAATTTCTAATTTTGTTATATATCTAAGCTATCAAATAGCCATTCAATTCATTGACTACATTATCTAGTTTGTCACCAAATAACTGCTTTGCTTTGAGTACGCCACCTTGTTGGGTAAACGGGGCATAGTCAAAGTCTTCTATCATCATTTCTGCATTTTGAGCAATTTGCTCTTTTATCAGCGCCAGCCATTCAAGTTGTGCGCTATCAAATTCAACACCGGTTTGCTGTTGTTGGGTTAACCACGTATCGAAACGACGTTCTACCACTTGAGGGAAAGGTTCTAATACATCTTTTAAGCCTGTAGCATAATTAATTAGGCTAACAATATTGGTTAATAGTTTTGCCGGCGGTACGCCTTTTACTTTAGCTGCTTCTAATTGCTGATAGGCTTTCCACACTTCAATTGGAGCGAGATTATACGGTGGTGCTTGAATGTTTTCAGCAAGTTCTTCTATTTGTTCGTAACTTAAGTGTCTTTGTTGATACGGTTTGCTGTAAATTAACTCAATTGCGGTTAATTCGTCTTTATTATCATCAATAAATTGTTTAAAGCTTTCAATGATGTGTTGTGCTTTTTCTTCATCAAAACCTGCATCTATTAGCTCGTCGGCACTTTCATCAATAATTTGGTCGGTATTTCGCCTTACCTTTTCAATAGTTTCTCTTACATCAGGATTATGAAACGGTTTTACTGCTGCATTAGCTAAGGGTTTAAATACTTGGTCACGTTGCTCTTGAGTTGGTGCGTCTGTGCCGAATTCAATTTTTGCTTGTTGCTCTAAATAATCTTCATTGGTGGCATGTATTAACTCGCCGGCGACCAATGCCAGCGGCTTACCCATTAATTCGCCTAGTTCTGCTCGTTGCTTATCATCAATTTTTAAATCTAATCGTATTAAGCGGTTGCCTAAACTACGTATGGTTTCAGCCGACCTGTCGCCTCGGGCTATTTGTTCCATGAGCTTTTCAGTAGAAACTGACGACTTTTGTTCCATCGCTTGGCTTTCAGTTTTATCAGTTTCGGTTACGCCTACAGCATCGACTAATACAAACTTGGTTTTTGCTTTAGCATCAGGCGTCACTAAGTGCAGTGAATCAACATCGATAACGCGTGTACCCCGACCTTTCATTTGCTCGTAGTAGGCTTGGCTGCGTACGTCACGCATGAATATAATGCATTCTAGCGGTTTAATGTCTGTACCTGTTGCTATCATGTCAACAGTAACTGCTACTCGCAGATGAGGACTTATCTTAAACTCTTTAATGGTGTTTTCAGCGGCTTTTTTACCAACACGATAGGTGATTTTTTTACAAAAGCTATTACCTTCATTAAACACTTCTCGTACTTTATCAACAATACGGTCGGCATGGTCGTCATCTTTAGCGAAGATGAGCGTTTTTGGCACCCAAGTACGCTCACTAAAACAATCGGGTAAACAATTATCTTTAAATGCGGTTAGTACGGTTAGGATTTGATTGGGCGCGATAACGCTGCGGTCAAGCTGAGTTTTAGTATACTTTTCGTCTTTATCGAGAATTTCTTGGCGTTTCTTTTTTGTTAAGCGGTCACGTACTTGTACGGCGGTGCCTGCTTCAATTAAGTCACCTTTTTCTGACTTTTCAGTTTTAATGCGATAGATGTCGTAACCTACGTTAACTTTATCGATTACTGCGTCTTCATGGGTATATTCAGACACTAAGTTTTGATTAAAAAAGCCGATAGTTTTCTTTGTAGGTGTTGCTGTTAAGCCAATTAGAAACGCATCAAAATACTCAATGACTTGTCGCCATAAGTTGTAAATAGAGCGATGACATTCATCGATAATGATAAGGTCAAAGGTTTCGATTGGAATTTCAGCGTTATAAAGCACTTTACGTGGTTGCTTTGATTCGGTATTAGATTCTATTTCATAGCCTGAACGTTCATCGGCATCATCATCAAGCTCGGTACCTGATAACTGTGAGTACAGACGTTGAATAGTAGATATGGTGACTTTAGTGGTATCAGCGACGCCTGTTGTGCCAAGCATGTTTACATTGTAGTGAGAGGTAAACTTACGGCCATCTAAAGGCGTATCATATTGTTCAAATTCTTTTTTTGCTTGGCGACCTAAATTCCCACGGTCAACCAAGAATAAAACTCGCTTTGCTTTTGCGTATTTAGCTAAACGATATATTTGGGTAACTGCAGTAAAAGTTTTACCTGAGCCTGTTGCCATTTGTAATAGCGCGCGAGGTTTGTTTTTTTTAAGCGAATCTTCAATGCCAGCGATGGCATCTATTTGGCAAACACGTAAGCCATCAGTATTTAATCCAGGGAGATCATGCATACGTGCTCGAAGGGTTTTCTCTTCTTCAAGCCACTTTTTAAGGGTTTCAGGTTTGTGAAAATGGAAAACATCACGGCTACGTGCTTTAGGGTCTCTAAAGTCACAGAAGCGTACTTCATGGCTATTCGCTTCGTAGGTAAAAGGTAAATCATCTAACCAACGTTGTGTAAAGGCTGATTTTGAAAAACTATAACGCTCACTTTGTCCAGCAACGCCGCCCAATGAGATGCCATCTTTTTTGGCTTCAAGCACACCACAGGCTTTACCATCGATGAATAGCATATAATCGACAGGGCCTGTTGACGTATCCATTTCTCGAATAGCAACACCATGAATACCGTCTTTACCTGCGTAAAGGTTCATGCGTTTTTTGTCTTGGATTTCCCAGCCAGCTGCAATTAACTTAGCGTCAATTGCTTTTCGAGCTATTTGCTCTGGTAAAAGAGATTCTGTCATTTTTGATCCGATTTCAATCCTTTGAGATAAGCACAAATTATGGGCTCTAGCTCAATGCTAATATTTATCTATTCTGCTAAATGCAAAGTCCCATAACTGTAACAGTATGTCAAACCAGCGTTCACTTTATTTTGATTAAAATCATGTGTTTATTTCATCTATTAAACTAAAGCGGTACCTGCTGAGGCTAGCAATGCAATTAATCCTGATTTTGCAGAGACTTCCTCCCCTATTTTGTTAATTTTTTGCCTTAAGGTTAGAGCACTACTTAGTATCTCAGCTTGTTTTTCATTGTCAGTAATATGAGCTTGTACTATGGACGTTATTTCTTGCTCTGCATTTTCCAGGTTAGCCATAACGATTTCAAAAAGAGCAATAGGTTTTACTTTTAAAAGCTCACGGTTCATACCGTATTCAATGTTTCTATGAGCCAGTTTAACTGCGTGCTCAAACTCTCGTTGGTCAACGGAATTTTCTAAGGTAATCGTTACTTGCCCACTTTCAAATTCTGGCTTTTGCATTTCTTCAATGATACGGGTAACAATATTACCCAATACGGCTCTATGATTAGCCGGCTTATATTTAAGTGAGGAGTTTAAGCGAAGTGACTTAACTTTAGATTCGGTAATTTGAAGTTTATTTGCGACTCTATAATTAGATTCATCCTTTATGACTTCAGCCTCAGAAATTAGGTGAAATACTAATATATCTATTTCTGATTTTGTCATTGAGCCAAAACCGTGAGAAAGATACCTTTCAACAAAGTCGTTACCAAATTTTAGTTTTTGTGCATCCGTTAGCATTTTACTTCCTTATTTTTAGTTACTTGGATTTCTTTGTGAATGAGGTCTATTCGTTCATATATTTTATTAATAATGATGGATATATTTTCAAAGTCATGAAGTACAGCACTATACAAAGTTGTTGAGCCATGCGCGTAATTGTTTCTTAGTTTGGGGAAACTGTGACATAACACTTCAACAAAGTTCCAGTTAAAATCAAACTTAGTCTTTTGAAGTTCAGTTTCATCCCATTGATATTCTCTTAAGCCTTGCTCATCCATGGTTCTGTAAACCTGTTCTTGATATGCGTATTCTTGAGCCCGCTCTGACTTATATTGCCATAAAGGAAAATCTTCATTGATAATTAATTTATGTTCAACGAGGTATTGCATACAGATACTAAGCCCCCTGTTTACAGTTCTACCTTCTTCTTTAGCTTGCTTCTTTTTTTTATTAAGGTATTTTTTTAATTTTTTTTCACCAACAAGCATTCGAATTGCGAGTTCTAATACTGTATATAATTGGTGATGGGCAACATTATAAAAGCGATAAACATGAAAGGCATATAAGTATAAATTCCTACAAGTATCATATTGAATAATGATTTCTTCAGGAACATGTTCCCCAAGTACATGAGGACTAATATCGTGGTACCAACGCTCTAGCTTGTTGTCATAAAAGTGTGTACTTCTAATATCGGGAAGCCCCATACTTTCAACCGTACGCAATTCTTCAGCAGGTAGCTTGGTTGCATCATGCTTATGATTAGTATCTTCCTGATTCACTTTAGGTTACTCCATTTATAACAACGGCATTAAGGTGCTACATATACTTAAGTTTGTCAATTTGATTTAATAAAAAAAGCAAATTTAGTAATCCTGTAAGATGTTGATACAGCGGAATAAATTATATTTTTGAAGTTATTATAATAGCTATTATGAGGATATGTCTTAAAGTGTAGTGATTAGTGCAAATAGTTGGTGACTCCCATAAAGCTAATAACTCGTTGTTTCGGCTATTAATAGCTACTAAAAAATCAAAATCTCATGTTTTCAAATAAAATATTTAACCTAAGCTATGGTAATGTGCACAAGATTAAAACTGGTCTGAGTAAAGCCCAACCGAGCATTCTCAATCCGAGTTATTTAATAGTGAGTTTAAAGTCTACTAAATACATAAATTAATTTATTCATACCAAGGTACACAAGGTTCTGGCATTGGGTTAAATGAATTTTTCTTTAAACGACATATACTCATAGCATCTTCCACAGAAATATAACCTTTATAGTCATGCCCTTTAGTCGTGACTAACAGATCTCTTGAATTAATTGCTATGTTGGATAAACAACCATCTAGGTGCCAGATAAAACCACCTATAGAACGAATGAAGTCAACTTCTTCTTGAAAAACTAACGAATAAACTAAATAAAACTTATTCCTTTCGTTCTTACATAATTGCTGGAGGAGTTTTAATCGAGAGGCTTTCTCTCTATCACTACCAGATATACAATCGCTTAATCTCCAAGGACGCGTAGTTGAAGAGTACGATAACATTTCTAACCTCCTTTTGTATTAATTTGATTGATTTATAACAATATTCTCTGATTTTTCGTATCCCATATTAATGCAGGGTGTATAAACCAGAATTGAAAGGCGGAACTTTCCTTTTCCGATGCAAATAGGCTACGTAGGAATAAGCCATGAGAAGTACACGTTAATTTTACTTTTCAATCTTTGGTACCATTCGTGTCTTAGTCTCTTGAACTGCCTCTATATTATTCGAAGAACAGCCTGCGCACCTCCCAGGAGGGGTTTTTCGTCTAGATTGCCACTGATAATCACATTCATTGCAAGTCATCTCGCCATTCCATACTTCGTAGTTTTCTGGTTTGTAATGTTTTTCATTATAAGTAAGTAGACAAATAACTAAGAGAATAAGGACAACTACAATACCGGCAGCCCACATCGCTATTTGATACCAACCATCCATATCTATTCTACTAAGCATAACAAGTATGTAAAAACCACCTACTAAATAGATTAAAAATCTCAAATAAGTACTCCTTTAGCCCCCTCATATGACAAACTAGATTAATGCTACATTAAGCAACTATAAAATGTATAGTCATATCAATTTAACATATAGTGGTACATACAAGAGTTGACCATAATGTAAACGTGATGAATTTATTACTTTCAACAATTAATTTTTATTGCCTTTAATAGACTTATATTTAAGCTTATCAAAAGCTTAATATACCATGAGTCAAAACAATGAACATAGGATTCATCTTTTGATAATTGAGATACCATTGATATTTGAGGTAGGGATTGTGGTTTTATCTCTGCATATTTTGTACAGCGATCTATCTGCTTTATATCCATGATTATCACCTTTTTAATATTACGGTCGCTCATACACCACTGGCTCCTGATTAACTTCAGATATTGTATTTAAAACTACTTATTACCAACAAGCTAATTACACCTTTCATCTATACGCTACAACCAATTGTTATACAAACTGTATTGACTAAAAAAAAGTACAATCAAAGTGCGCAGACCTTTTATGTGCGCACAACACTGAAACCCATATAGAACAATAGATAGAGTTAATATCGTAGTTTTTTAAAACCCCCTATAGGTGCGCGGATCCCTGTGAAACATATTTGTATTAGTGAGTTTAATAACTACGAAAACATCCTTGCACCGCAGCTTTAGACACACTTTTAGTTCGAGGATGATTCAATAGTACATAAGGGCATAGCTGCTGCAGCTTGCAGCTCAGTAATCGTTTTTGATATTCCGTTAATATACCGGCCACTTTTCTTAAGCTAACTTTGTACCTGTGCAGTAGAAAATGATGGTTTGGGTAAGCCAAGTCCCACTAAACTATCTCCCCATTGCACTAATGCTTCACGGCACAAGTTCATCGCAGTTGTTTGGATATAGCTTTGGTCAAGTTTGCTGAGGCTATGATTTAGCAACAATTCACCAATGAGATAGTCAACACCGTTTTCCAGCCAACTACTTCTCACGTATTTTCGTATGTCATGTGCTGTCCACTCGCCTTTACCAATACTACTCATTAGACGAGAACTTACATTAGCGCTTTGCGGTTTACGTTTATTAGTCTTTTGTGGAAATAAGTACTTTGAACGATTAGTCCTATATTGGTAACGCCTATATGCTTTGAGCCATTCGATTGCGATGGGTGACAAAGGTAAAACGTGTGGCTTTTTTGTTTTAGTATCACTTGCCGGTATTCGCCAAAGGTAAGTCTTAAAGTCAAAAGCATCCCATTGAGCATTAGTCGTTTCACCGATACGGGTTCCGTGTAGCAATAGCAAAACGTGCAATAGCTGATTCTGCATAGGAAACTCATTCAATCTTTTTAAGCTGCGTTTAAGCTTCACATCAGTTAATTTCCCAACTTTGGGTTCGGGTCGTTGATGGGTGAAATTTGCTATAGATAGTTTATCTACAGGGTTCTTACTTAACAGCTTTAGTTTGGTTGCCCAAGTAAACATAGCATTAATTGTTACTAGCGCTAAGGCTATGGTTGAGAGCGCTAACTTACTTTGAATGGGTGTAAACCAGTGTTGGTCTATCTGCCATTCATTTACTTCATCAATCACTAGGTGTGCTAAATAAGGCCTAATGTGATTAGTAATTAATGACACGGTTTGCTTGGCGGTCTTAACCTTAATTTGTTTATTGCTCTTAGTGCGATTGATATACCAATCACATAACTGTGCCATCGTCCTAAGTTCATTATGAGCAAAACAGTCATCCTTTAAGTGAATATTTGATATAGCCTGATGCGCACGTTGAGCACTAATCTCAGGGTATTTACCAATACGAACTTTCTTATCTTCACCGTTTTTATAGATGCGAGCATAGAAAACACCTTTATCTCGATTCACTTTGCTGTAGTGAAAATACAATGATGTTTTAGGGTCACGTAATAGCGTGACCGTCACGCTATTTTTATTAAGCTTAATAGAGTTATTGCTTATGGCCATTACTTGAGTGCTCATCTTCTACCCTTTTTAAATAATGGGTTATGTGCTTCAATCAAAGCAATAAAGTCATCATTGAAACTTGCTTCAGTACCGTCAAAACTGTTTTCTTTTATCTGTATTTCATCAATGTAACTAGGCAATAAAAACCTTTTAGGACTTCCTTTTCTACTCATGATTCTTATAGCCAGCTGATCATCCCCAACAAATTTGGCAACTTTAGCAATGATGCGACCATAGCTATATTTAGCATTAGCAGCAGATTTGCTAAGTGAATTGGTTAACTCTACACACTTTTCACGGATCACATTTCGCGGTTCTACATTTTTAATTATTCTACGGTGTATTTTTTCGTAGGCGCCAACAAAATAACAGTCCTGATGGCTTAACACGTCGAAGTCAATTGGATGTTTACTTTTTCTTCGAAGCGTAAGCTCATGCCTTGTCCATTTTCCATACAAAGGATGCGATTTTGGTAGCCCAAGTTCACGCCATTTCTCATAAATACACATAGATTTGTGAGATCCACTGTTGCCTAGATACTCCGTACCTCGATATTTTCCTTTTGGGTTCCGCGTAGGTCGATTCCCCCTCTTGGGATTATAATCACCAGCTGAGAAAGCTTTTTGAAAATAACGTAAATTGAACTTTCCCGTGTAGTCATCTACAGCGATATCGACTTCGGTAATTTTACCTTTAAAGTGTGCAAGCAAAGCATACGTAGGTAAAAAACCTCGTTGAGATACGTTAACGTAACGACAACCGGCTCCGGTTAGCTCTAATTGAAATGTGCTTTTCTTTTCATCCCACTTTAAAGCGCCACAACAATCATTACTTTCATCAAGCGGGAATAACTTAACCCCATGACTATGATGTCGAAGTGTTGCCTTTGTAGTTGAGATTGATATACCAATCTCTCGCAACCATATTGATAACCACCGTTTAACTTCAGTTATTTGCTGTTTATCTTTTATTGGAAAAACTACTTTGATTAGATCAATTAAAGACTTACCATTTTCAGGCTTAATATTGGGACAATGTGTCTGTATTAAGTACCCTATACCATCAAAGCTAAACTCATTATTTTCATTGTCCTTATAGGATGTAATTGTCTGTAAGTATGATCCTGTTGTGATCTGGGTGGGTTTAAATGGTTGGTTCATTATTACTGGCTTCATGCTATTCCCCTTAAACCAGTTCACTACGTTTAGCGACTAGCTCAGTAACAAGCTGTTTGATTTCATCAGGGGATTTACCAGCGCAAAATGCAGCGAGTACAGTTTGGATTTCGTGGTCGATCCACCCCACAGCTCTAGCTCCACCTAAAGATATAGGTGAAGGCATAAGACCTTCCTTAATTCGAGTGTATAAAGTGGATTTTTTAAAGCCTGTTAATGCTAAGACTTCTGGTTTTCTAAGTATTCTTAATTGGATGTTATCAGCCATGTTTGGTTCTCTTTAAGTTGAGTTGGAAACATGGTGAATTATGTAGATATGAATCGACGCACCACTCGTGGCTGCGTCGTTTTTAAAATTTATTTTATTTTATTTTTTATTTGGTCATAAAAGAAACGTACTGATAGTTTAAAATCTAGTACGTTATCAGGCTGCTCAGGCGAGCCATTCAATGTACCGTCATCCGGGATGTTGCTAAGCTCTTCATCCGATAAATCTAAAAATGAGTTTTCATTTAAGCTCAGATCCTCCATAGCCATTTGATATAACCATTTATCTGCAGCATTAGGTCCTCTCGTTTTAACTCTGACTTTTTGTCCCGTTGCTTTTCTTTGTTCACAATCAATACTGTATGTCCTTGTAGCCCACGTCTTTAATTCAATTAAATATTCATCAAGTAACCCGCACTCTTTATGAGTTGCTTCTTGTATTTTAAGCTTTCGTGCTTTTTGACCTATTTTTGACACAAAGACATCTTTAATATTTGTTAGTAACTCCATTTTAGCAAGCAATAAATCGATCGATTTAGCACGATTAAACATACCAGCTGCTTTAAGTTCCTCTGAGAATTCTTTAAAATAAATAGAATCACGCTTATAGCCGGTATTACCCAAATCAACTGAGCGAACGTCCCCCATTAAGAGCTTTTCATAAATAAGGGCTTGTGTTAAAGCTACACCTTTTTCTTTTGATGTATCATCATAGTTTTTAACATAAGCATCCCTAGTTGCTATTTCAGCTACACTAGCTAAAGCTGTGAGGTCCAAGGGTTCACTGATAGATTTATGCACAGGCTTAATAAAAGTAACTAAAGCATGAAGGTTGTCTTGTCTTTTATCTAACCGCTGTTTTTTTGTTAACTTAGTCATATCATTGATATTTTTAGAATTCGTTATGATTGAATAATAAAACGAATATCGTAACAACACTACTCATTTACTATTAGTATGACAATGAAGTAAGTTAAAGAACACGAAGGGACTTTATGGATGAGGATTTTTGTTGATACTTTATTTATTAATTTGAGAACAATTCATCAAGCATACCTTTATTTTCCCAATACACATTAGTCTTACAAGTTGGCTGAATTAAGTCATGCAAAATACCTAATTCAGCTACTTTCTTGTATGCTCCAACATATCTAATGGAAAATTCAGAAATTGTTTTAATATTCATTTTCGGCCGCTTCGATATTGTCCAAATCAGACCAGCACCCGCTTAGCACTATTTTTCGAGTAAAAAATTGATCTATAATTACATTTTTTCTCGCTTGAAAAGAATGATGTTATTTAGTTTCAATTTCAATTAACCATTGCAGTTAATCAACCTTTAGCTTTTTGGAGTGAATGAACGTAAACGTACACTGAAAGCTAAACAGTTTGAAATACCACCTGGTATATGTACGCCATCTTTAATCTCAATTTTTCCATCTTTATAAACAAGATCTGAATGATTGACTTCATTGTTTTCAGATTCATTTGAAACTTGGTAGGCTACATATATTCCCGTTCTAAGAAAAGCTGAACCAGGGCCAGGTTCAACATCCAGCAAAGGTAGATTGGACCATACAACATCATCTTCATTTTTGCCAAAAACATTAATTATCCCATCAACTAAGCCTGTAGCAACTTCTAAATAAGGTATACCATTTAAAACGTCTAGTGTTTCTAAACCTTCGACACCATTTACAATCCCTTTTACCTTATTATATGTTTCTGATAAGTCACTATCAATCTCTACTAGTTTAAGACCTAAATTCACAAAATCTCTAAATATAATATTTCTAAAAACGCCCCTATTGTCTATACCTGGAGCATAATTTTTATCTTTAACTTCAAACTCTACACCAGAAGAGATTTCTTTCCTATCATCTGTGTTTTGAGGGTTTCTTGTATTTATATCTATCTTAAGCAGCCCTTCATTATTACTTGTAAAATCAGGAAGGTCTTCAATAAACAGACTAATTAATGTTAAATCTAACCTTTTTTCTGGACTACCATCTGGGAATGGAATTTTTGCCATTGAAATATCGCTGGCAGATTTTAACTGGTAGACCTTACTTGAATCTGGATAGGCATCATCACCCAAATCAACAAATCCCAATCTTATTTCTCTTTGCTTTGTCATAACAACTTCTCCTTTGTAGATTGTAACCAAATTCCATTAAGTTAATTTATTTATTGTGAGCCACTGCCACCTAAAGCACTTAGCTTGAATTGCTCTAACTCCGCTCCTTGTTGTAGGCCATATTTTATAGGATTACTATCACGTTTTATTGCAAGTACATTTAGATCAACAAGTTCAATTAATGCAGACTCTATTTCAATAACAGAATAAGCAGACAATTGACCTTTCTTATTATCATCCAGAAGTTGTGCAATAGTTACCCAATAATAGTTTTGAGTGAACCAATGCCTTTTATTTAAAAAATATGTTACCAAACTTTTGCTAATAGATTTGTCAGAAATGGATATTACAACTTCTTCATTTGATATGTCGCTAGGCCTTTTATTGTATGCAATGCCAGCTTTTTGGACTGCTTGAGATATTTTAGTAGTGATTTTTTTACTCTCTGACATTCTTTTTGATTCATCCCCTCCAGATATACTATCAACCAATAAGTCATCCGATTGTAATGAAACCAATGTATCTTTTAGGCTTAGTATCGCTTCATCCTTTTGCTGTAAAGATAATTCTAATTTAGCTATTTTATTTCCGTTTCCGTCAGGAACTTTACCTATAATACTTTGCTGAGTATCTTTGTCAGTTTCGATAAGAAATATATACGCTATAAAGGCTATTGTTAAACAAATAACAAAACCAGAAAAAGCTCCTGGCCAAGTTCTGGGGAAGTGTACCTCTAAACCGGGGAGTTTGAATCCTTCAAATCTACTATCACTTTCTTCCACTGAATTAGTCCCTTAACTTAAAAAAGTTTTTCATTGGTATTAAAGTAGCTTAAAATTTTATATATGTAAATTTTCTAGTTTAACATTGAAGAAAGGTATGGAGATTAATGAAGTATTGCGAAAATTCAGTACTGAACGATTGCGCTACAAAGCAACGCTTGAGTTAGTTTAGGCACCAAAATCGCCTAATGTAGATTCTGTGTTTAACAAAGTCCAATTATTAAGTTTATATTGACTGTAAAAATTTTTTCTTTATTTTTCGCCTCTTCCTCTTTCATGTAGAAAGTAAGTGTAATGAATTCTACATCTTTAAGGTTTGATAAATACCTAGTGATGGTGTGTCCCCTCTCCTATGTACATATTATCTAGCCTCAAGCTTGCCTAGGTTTTATTAAAATTCTGTAAGCATGTCCGTGTGCTTTATAAAATTGATTTATAGTTCTAAATTTCCGAGGAACTTCAACAACACGCTACTCAATTCTATACCCTCTGGGTCTAGGTTAGTTATTATTTTCATCCATAAATCTATATCAAAAATTAGAAATAAAAAATTACTTATATTTTACTATCACAGCAATGAAATCAAGTTGGCTTGCAGTTACTAATATATTTATTGGTAGATATTATCTTTACTAATATTTATATAATTATTTTGATGCCCTACCAGTTTTTAATAATATATTTCTATGAATCTTCTAAAAAGCAGTACCAAAAACGGTACTAAAACAAATTAAATGAAATTACCCCTGTAATAACAATAAACTACCGAACAAAAACGAGTCCCGTAGCGGCACCATATAAAATGAAAAAGCCGCTTTTATTAAGCGGCTTTTTTGTGTCTAAAATTCAAAAGGTTAGTTACTAACTCACTGCTCTCAAATAGTTTCATCCCTAACAGCCTATCACTGGATATTTAAAAATTCTCTCAAAGAGATGTTAGTTTATTATGATCGTCCGTAATCGACAGTCAGAAAGGTATTTATTCGGGATTTACTCTGATTGAAAGGAATATTTTAAGGATTGCATGGCAACCCAATCTGCCACCACACATAAATTCGCTGTCACCCGTTATGTACTATAAGTTTTAACAATTGATAGGCACTACATTACGATCGTACTGTGAATGGATAGTGCATATAATATTTTCAGATATAAACTAAGATTGATATGCTTTGCATAATATTCACTAATAGCACTTTTCGGTCATTAAGAGCTAGAATTAAAACAACGTTTTGGATTAGTTCTTGTATCGATAACGCTTGCCATTATCAGAATTTAAAGTGTGCTGTAACGAAGCGGGAATGCAATTTAAAATTTCCCTGTTTATGTTTTATTATGTGTTTTCACTTAACTCAACCCTAGCTAATTTCCACCATTCTCCGAGAATCCCATCATTATTTTTACGTCGGTAACGCTTTTTGAATGCGAATCTTCGCAGTGTGCAATAAATTCATCTGCCAGTGCGTCGAAGGAGCTACGCGGCTTGTAATAGTAAAATATCCTTGCAACATTGCCACACCACAGCTTATCTAGCGTCGTTTTTTCTTCAATCGAAAGATACGGTTGGCTCTGGCTGATTACGTATTTATAGTAGCGGCCGAGCTGACGGACCAGCTGCTTCAGCTCTGGACAGCTCTTTTCTGGCGGACATTGTTGTCGATTAGCCATGACTGCATCATAACGATCGAACAGCGTCATAGTATGCAGCGACACTAAGTCTTTAGTTATAGCTACGATGTTTTGCTCAGCGCTTTGGGCAGACTGGGCGGCGGTGAGTGCCTCGTTGAGAGCATATGCGGAATCTGCCGAGGCTTTCTGAGCTTTTTCAAGAGCGACAGTGACATCTTTGCTGTCAATCGTGGTTTGGGCAGCTTGATAAGATGAGAGCATGGCGCCGAGCAGCGCGACAACGACTCCAACCAACGTGCTGACCGATGCAATCAGCCCCATTGTCCCTTGGCGTCGACCACATTCGCTGCAGACTCTCGCCCCATCCTCGATAGGTTTCTTACACCAATCACATGACATGGCTGGTTCTCCTTCTAATTGCTAAATACCAATTTACACATAACGAACTTATAGGATAGCTCATTTATTATGAATTGCTCCATAATGCAGGGGCACTAAACAAACAAAACAAATTAAAATCAACAGCTTATAAAAATAACAATTGAAGTGTGATTTCATTTGTAGCACATGTGTAGCAATTTGGTTGGGACTTCTATTTCATAAACGATATATCTAAAGCGAAGCTAATGCCATAAAGCAGTACTAATATTGACTCGTTCTTATCACAATGAATAGTCCGCATTACCACCACAGCAGTCATTGCCCTTTTGAAAAGATCCAGATGAAATAGAGCATTACTTCTAAGGCTCATACGCTCCCAAAAGTGAAATAGAAACTATAAATTAGTGACCAAAATTACTCAGCCACAATACTAGCTACTATTATACCATTTGAGGTTTGTGCAGGGAGTAGAAGTAATGACAGTTTAACTCTCCAGAGTCAAATATGAACGACTATAATGATGTTGTAGCTTCCGCTATATCGGGCACAGAAAAGCTGTTTCAAGATATTTGGATAAATATTGAAATAGAAAATTTTTGGAACAAAAAACTAAAGACAGTAGTTGCCTCTTAGCGGGGGGATTAATTGGTTATAATCGTGTATCATTTTTAGACTGCTTCCATATTGAAGGGAGACAGCTTAATTTTCAATAATATTATTATGTACTGCATTGCTAAACGCAGCGACTAGCGATTGACACTAACCGAAATCAATAACCCTGACGCCTTTGATTAGACTTTGGCAAAACAGCATTAAGTATTTTAGTTAAGCTGAGGGTTTGGTCAAAATCACATCAAATATAACTGAGTATTACATTGAATTATTTGGCACACCTTTTTTTAGCACAACCCAATGCAGACTCTCATTTTGGAAACCTGCTAGGCGACTTTGGCGGTAATAAACATGTAAAACAGCAGCCAATTGCAGTACAAAAAGCGCTAGCCAATCATTATTTAGTAGACAAGTTTACCGATAATCACCCTGTGGTGAAAAGTGCAAAGCATTTCTTTTCTACTAAACATAGACGCTTCGCAAGTATTGCTATTGACGTAGTGTTTGATCATTTTCTTATTCAGCACTGGCAACATTTTCACCGAGATCCATTAGTAGATTTTAAGCGAAAAAGTTATCAGCTTTTAAACGAACGCATTGATGATATGCCTAGTAGAATGCGACAGGTGGTCGGTAATATGACAACAAATGATTGGTTCAAAAAATACGAAACCCTAACAGGTATAGGCTTCGCACTTGACAACATTGCCAACCGTATTCGCTTTGCTAATAGCTTTTCTGGAAGCATTGAGGATATACACAGTCACTATGATGCATTGGAAGCAGTGTTTTTAGAGTTTTTTCCACAATTAATTGAGCATGTTAATCAACAGGGACTTGAAGTCACCAACAAATAAAATATTGTTAAACTTAATTTTTAAGTGATAAATAGTTGTCCACGAAAATGGGGAAAGACTACTTCAGCGGACGTTCCCAAATATAAAAACATGGTCTCTTGATGATGATTTTTACCAATAACCTGTTAAGCCTGAATGCGAACAAAGCCACCAAAGCCGCCGGTCACTATGCATAATTCACTAAGATGAGATTTATTGCAATTATCATCAATACAATCCCTGCTATCTTATCAACTTTTTGTTTTTGTCGATTGAAACGAGGCAATATATTTGGGTGTGATAACAGTAAAGTAACACCGCTGTACCAAATGAAATGTGCCAAAATAATGATCAATCCATAACTCGCTTGCATTATCAACGGGGTATCTACAGATACCACTTGAGTAAAGATACTTAAAAAGAAAATAGATGTTTTTGGGTTTAATATATTGCAAGTAAAGCCCATACGTAACGCTACAACTGGTGACATTTGAGTCGCTTGATTGTTTTGCTCTTTATTTACAGTTTCGCGTGTTGTTAATAACTGCCAAGCAAGGTAAATAAGATAAGCAGCACCTAAATATTTGATTGCCGAAAATAACCACGCTGAATTTGCAATGACTACTGCTAACCCTGCAATTGAATAGCTGGCATGAATACAAACCGATAAAGACATCCCTAAGCTCATATATAAACCAGCTAAACGGCCATTGGAGATACTAGTTCGTGTAACCATCACAAAATCAGCCCCTGGTAACATCGCCATAAAAACAGCAATTGTGCTCACCGCTATAATTTCCGCCATATAAGTACTTATTAATAATTCCATATTCACCTCTTACAATTTTAAGTATGTTCACAGCAACTCATTTTTATTCTGTAACTATGTTAATCTATGAGTTATTTAAAACAATACATCTATTTGTATAAGGACTTGTGCCCCATGGACACAAATGATTTGATACCTCTATTGTCTGACATGGCCATTTTTGTCACTGTGGTTGAGCAAGGAAACTTTAGTAAAGCGGCAAAAAAACTTGGTGTCACACCTTCAGCAGTTAGCCGTCAAATTAGTCGGTTAGAAGATGCATTAGGGATCAAACTATTACAGCGTACAACACGACAACTGGCGTTAACAGAGTCAGGTATTTTAACCTTTGATTATTGTAAGCAGATGGTTGAGTCTGCAGATCAAGCAGTTAATGCCAGTCGTTCTGCAACATCGACGGTGAGTGGTTTATTAAGAGTATCTGCACCAAAATCATTAGCGAATAAGGTATTACGACCACTTTTTGTTGAGTTTTTAAAACGCTACCCGGACATTCAGTTGCACTTAAAAGTAACCGATAGAGTTTTAGATCCTATCCATGACGGTGTCGATTTCTTGATTCATATTAATGACACCCCCATTGAAGCCTTGGTAAATGCTAAAATTGGTCGAGTCGAACAGGTATTATGTGCCAGTCCTGATTTCATAAAAAAACATTCTATGCCAACGCACCCCGATGATTTAAAATATTTAGCATGCATTTCTTTAGGCGAAAATATGGCTGATAACCGTTGGCGATTTAGTAATAAAAATCAACAAACGACGATACAAGTTACAGGGTCATATTTACTTAATCATAGTGACATGCGTAAAGATGCGATTGAACAGGGCTTTGGTGTTGGCCCTTTGCCAGATTATATTGCGCAACAGGGTATTGAAACAGGGAAACTCATTCCATTATTGGAAGATTGGCAGTTACAAGGTAATTATCAAGGTGATATTTGTTTGCAGTATGTGCAAAGTAAATACATGCCTAATAAAAATCGCGTGTTTATCGATTTTATGAAACAAAAACGACTTATAATTCAGCCTGATTAATAAGTGGTAGTTCGGCACTACTTTTTGACCTCAGTTAGTATTCTGAGATGAAACTGCCACTGGCAGTAATGAGCTTCAAGCTGACGTTATGGGTTACTTCGGTGTAACTTACGAAATGCGCACAAAGTGACTATTAACATTACTAAATAAATATCACCATAAAGTCTAAATAAGTTGTTTGAAAAATTAATATAATCTCTTAAAAATATCTATTTATATACTGGCTTAAAAAGATGTTTGAATTGTTGTTATCATTTCATTATTACAGTTTGGCATCAGTACAATTTATAAACACGTCGGTATCCATCAATGAGGTAAATTTTATTAAAATTATGCTCTAATTTTAAAGCGTCATAGGCTCCCCGATATGAATCAACATCGGCCATGCAATAAGTATTAAAGAGTGCCAGCCAATATTCATCTGCATCACCGGTAGCGGTGCATTTTTGATTCTTGATAACAATCCTGTTTTCTAACAGGAATTCGGTGTTTTCTTGAATGTTCGTTGAGGCAAATTTAGTGGCTATTGACTGAACTACTTTTTTCTTTGGTGGGTGAAGACACTTATATAAATTGATTGATACCACATAACCTAAAATGTCTATCACTGCCTCATGTACCTTGCTAGCAATCATGTTAAGAATTATTCGGGTCAGTTCTTTTTTAAATTCATTGATCCTCTTAATTGGGCTAGGAATAACAAGATGAATCCATCGGTTTTTAGGAATTAGGTTGCCAATTTCTTCATTTAACTGTTCGACAATATTTGAGATTGGCACATCATCTGCCAACCTTGAGCGCCGCTTTCCATTTTCATTGATGTGTTCAACCAGCTTGGTAACTTCTACGGCAATTCTCCGGTTATTTAGTAGTAAATAACCGTCTGGTGGGTCTTCGCCATCGATATATTTACCACCGAATTTAGATGCTAGGGTCGCAAGAACATATTCTTCATCTGGTCTCATGATGTATCCTTAAAATATATCCGTACATTATATAGACAGTGCTGTAATGGATATTTTAACTGTTGGTTAGTCTGTAATTCATGTGCATGTATTTCAAATCTTTAGCATCCGTGATGGCATGCTTTCGTACTTAAATTAGCTCGATAGCGGGACTAACAACTCACACATTAATATACAAAACTAATCAATTCATATTGTTAGTATAGGATATTAGGACGGTTTTTCGTGTAGAGCCTTTGTTTAGTTGGTAATAGTTGACGATGTACCTCTGGATACACCTGCCATTAACTTTTGAGTCCGCAAGTGGTGTGTATCAAGCGATAAAGGCATATTACAAATTTGATAGCGAGTGAAAGGCTAAATTTATCAAAAACCTACAAGCGAGCGCAGCATAGAAACACCGATTTATAAGGGTAAGGTAATAATTGACCTATACTTACGATAATGAAGCACAATTAATTATGGTAAGTATTTTACCAATGATGGAAATAGTAATTACTTAGATCCGATCTATTAAGGTATTCACTATGAAACATAATCACCTCCCCGACCATAAAACGCTAAGCGAATTAGCTGAAAACTCACCTGATAAACTTGAATTCATTCTTAGGGAAAATATTAATGCACTCATCGAAACAACATCAGGAAGCCACAAGCGACGTTTACAAGGATTGCAATTTCAGATAGATGTACAAAGGAAACTAGCCAAAAATCCTGTCGATTCCTGTATTCGAATATCGCGAATGATGCATGATTCTTTTCTTGAATTAAATACAGCTTTAGCAAATTTCACTAAAAACCAGCCTATTTGCGATAAAAAAAAGGACTCTAATGTTATCTACTTAACGGATAGAAAATAACATCCAGCTCCTTAAAATGTGTTTAAACATATTCAAGAACAAGATACTCGATTGAGTAATAACTGAGATTGAGATTCGGAGTATGGATATTATTGGCTATAGAACATCTAAAAATGATCACTTCATTAGTGCAATTGCTATTATCAAACTGCTATAATTCTCGCCGTTAATTCCCTTCAATAAAGTAAAGAACATGACAGAAGCACAGCTAACCTTACCCACGACAGATTTATCGCCTACTCAAAAAACACAATTTGTAAAATTAGAAAAAAAACTCAGGCGTAATGTTGGTCAAGCCATTGCGCAATATAATATGATTGAAGATGGCGACAAAGTAATGGTTTGCTTATCTGGTGGCAAATTATGTGTAATATAATAATCAGAAACTAAATAACCGTTAAATAAAAATAGTTTCCATTGTAAAAACAATGCGATAGTAAACAATCCATGATTTACTTCCGTTTTTATAATGAAAACTATTTTTTTTTGCAATAGGATTAAGTAACCATAAAAAACGGAAATGAATTATGAGGGTTATTACATACAAAAATAATGGAAAAACTCGTTACAGTATTTCTGATGATAGATATATTCCACTACATCACATAATTACATATTACCTACAGGTAGAACTTGGGGGGAAATCGAGTAACACAATAGAGAGAAAAGCTTATGAATTATTGTTTATCTTTAAGTATTTCAAAAAGAGAGGAATAGATCTGATTCAAAGCATAGAAGAGTTAAAGTTTGTTAGTAAAGAAGAAATTAGTGTCTTTGCTAAGTCGTGTAAGTTAAAAGCACAATTAGTAGAAAAGGAAGTGGTTACAACAGTTTTCACTCAAGTGTCACTTCGAAATTTAATGGCTAGAAATCAGCCAACTGATAATATCGTTGAAGAAGGCACTGCCAAGGGCCGATTTGATACTTTTATTCATTTTTACAAATTTGTATTTCGTCGCAATCATGCTCGTAAAGTATTAACTCAAGCTCAACAAAATAATTATAATAAATGTTTAATTGAACTGGTAACGTCAAAAAAGACAATGGGAAGTTGGAGTAAAAAAATATCAGACCCTTTCATGTCAAACTTCTCTGACGAAAAATATTTTGAGTTACTTGACATAATTACGCCTAGTAACGACAAAAACCCATTCAGTTCAAAAATTAGAAATGAGTTAATAATCAAAATCCTTATCGAAACAGGGGTAAGGCGAGGAGCTGTTGCCAAATTAAAAATCAGTGATGTATTTAATGACAAAGAACCAAGGATTAGGGTTACCAAAACCCCTGATGATGTAACGGATCCAAGAAGGAATAAAGCATCTCAAAAAACAAAGTCTCATGTTTCCCCTCTTAGTCCTGAGCTGGCCTCGAGGCTTGAATATTACATTAAGGAAATCAGGGCTAATATTCCGAACACCGACACTCATGAGTTCGTATTTGTGACCGAAAAAAATTGTAGAGGGACAATAGGTCAACCTCTAACTTTGCGTAATTACAATAGTATATTTATGAAACTAAGTAATATTCTAGGCGTAAAGGTAACACCACATTCACTCAGATATAAATGGAATGAGGTCTTTGATATAAATATTGATTCCTTAGCTAAAGAACTAAACCTTGATTCCAAAACAAAAGAGGACATCAGGAAATACGCTATGGGTTGGACAGCTGAATCCGAAATGGCTGATATTTACAATAACTTTAGGCTAGCTGTAAAAACCCGAGAACATCATCTCTCCCGTCAAAGGCAAATTAGTTCAAGAGTAACCAGCAAAAACACTTTCGATTAAGTGTATTCATATTTTAGCTTTAACTCTTTATTAAAATTACGTCAGAAAAAGGTTACCTAATGCCAAGAAAAAATCAAAAAGATACTCAACCATCGCCATATGAACGATTTTTAACTGAAGTCCATTTGAATGGCGGTGATCTAAACGAAATTTTCACGACCAAGTCAGACTTGGTTAATAAAACATACTCTGAGAATTGGCAACTAGCCCCCCTATCAACACGCGGTCTAACAACTGATTTAAAACGTCTGTATAATTTAGAGTTGGGTTATAAAAACACACAAATGCTTCTTGATGTTTTTAAATATTGGGCGCGAACAATGGCTGCAGGAACAACCGAGTCACGTATGGGATCAATATGTAGAATAATTAGTAAATATGGATTTAAAATAGTTTCAGATGCCTATTTTATAAAAAGTATTCATAGCCAGCTAAGTATCTCATATAAGAAAAACCTCAATACTTTCTTTTTAGTTTTACACGATATATTTCTCAATAAAGAGTTTAAAATTCAGAGGGGTTGGTGTAAAGAAAATCTTCCAGATGAAAAGGTCAACCCTCACGATCCAGTCAATGGAGCTTATTCTGACACCGAATTTAATGCTCATATTGATAAGGCTTTAATAGACATTTCTATTAAACGAAGTACGTGGCTTGATAGAATGGAGGATTCTATATTTCTTTCCTATTCAGCCGCTGTATGTAAGACTATTGCTTTGATAAGTAGTAGAAGGGCTGCCCAACTATGCCAGTGCAAAATCTGTGACATATCTGAATATGGTATCAATAATGATAATATTCACATCGACCAAAAACTTGTTTCAATTTTATTTCATAAATCAAAAATAAATGATGCTGGATTTAGGGCAAAACCAGAAGGAGATGTTTTTCCATTTTCCGAATTATTTTCTCGGATTATTATTAATTATTTATTTGATTATAAAGCATTGCTTAAAAACTATTGCGTTTCGTTAAATACAACCCTCGAACAACTTCCTTGGAAATATTACCCGCTTTTTCCTGATCTACTATCAATAAAGTCTAAAAATGAACTAATCTCGCCGAATTTACACTCCGAGTTACTTCATCGGAACCTTGGCTCGGTCCTAACGTCAGCAACTTTCAGTATTAACAGAATTAGACACACAACAATTACTCGAGGCATGGAATCAGATTTAAATAATCCAGAACTGGCTCGATTAACCGGGGTTACCATACCTGCTGTTAAAAATTATAAAGACTTAACTAAACAATCAAGACGGTTAATCAATGAGTTATTTTATAAAAACAACTTATTAGATATATCTTTCAAGTGGAGCCGGAAAGACTATACCGAGCATTTTGCTAAAATTCATACGGATGAGTTTGGAAGAGAGTTAGGGGGTGTAAAAAAGGATATAGGATGCTCAGGCTGTACAAAAAGACTAGGAGCTCCACTAGGCTGCTACGTATGTGGGGCAGATTTATTTATACCTTTTATTGAAGCAGACCATCAACCACAATTGAGCAAGGCTCAAGCCAAGCAAAAGTTCCTTGAAAAGACAGGAGCTAATCATCATCAATTATTTGAAATCAAAAGCATCATCAAACGTATTTTGGCAGTTATCCATTTACAAAATGAGCAGTTAAAAGTTGGTGGAGGAAGCGTAGATGAACAAGTTTAAAAAACATGAGGAAGATCTAGTTAAACAAGCAAAACATAGTTTTGAAAAATTAAATTTAATGTATAAATGTGATGGCAGTGGTATTGCTAATTGGTGTGACGATTGGACCTGTTTTCCAAATAATAAACGAACGCTTTTGCGCTTTTCTAAATGGGTTAGTACACCCGAAGAAAAGACCTTTGATATAGCAAGAGCTTTTGCGATTGAAATGTGTAATCGTAATTTAAGCCACGAAGGTATTGTAATATCAGTTCAGTTTGCATTTAGAGTATGCGACCTCCTTAACAAAAGGGTTTATAATATTGAACAAGAAGACTTCTCAATTATTACAGCTTCATTGACAGAATTAAACTATTCAACTAAGAATGCGAATCACTTTTGGAGTTGGTGTAAAAAAAATCAATTAATACCTGAGTACCTAGTCCTCCCAACGTTGAAAGACAAACGAAATAGAAGCCCCGAAGAAGAAGATATTCGCCACTCAAAAATGCTAATATCTGACGAGCAAGTCGCAGCGGTGGGTGTTGCATATCATGAACTTTATTCCGAAGACGGTTTAAAAAAATATGGGTTTAAAGCGTACCCTCAGGAATATTTGGCGATCGCTTTTTGCACTTTAGGAATGGCAACACCTTCAAGGTTAGATGCAGAAATTTGGGGGCTACCAACTCAACAAATACAAACACATGATGATACTGGTTATACTGATAAAGAAAATGATGAAAACGTAAAAAAATCATACTCTCTCTTCTGGAAAGGTTCAAAAAACTATCCAGACAACCGCACTATGTTACTTAGTGTACTTAAAGATAATGTAGAAAAAACGCTTGAAGTTATAGAAAAAGAATCTTTACCTGCCAAAATTCTTTCACTTTTTATGACAAGCCCTACTCTTTCACTGAACCAAGTGATGGAAGAATACCCTGATTATGAATATAAAATAGCTAGCTATCCTAATTTAGATTTTCAGTCAAAAACCAATATATTTCACTTAGGTTTGATTTTAGGGCTTTACGATGAAGAGCCAAGATTACCGGTTCATGGGCTACACGATGAGAGTATAAAAGTTCATGGGAAAAAAAGCTGGCAACGCTTTAACTATTTAGGAAACATTGAAAACGATACCTTAATAGCAAATCACCACAGTATTATTTCACTATATAGAAAGTCTATGAGTAAATTTAAACAACCAAGCCAATTCCAGCATCAAGCCTTTAAAAACGTTAAAGAATATCTATTTAAGAAACAAGACAGCACTACATTAACTCAACTATCTGATTTAATCACAGAGGCGAACAAATTCCTAAATGGCTCTGTGGATACCATTACTCGTGGAAAAAATATAAAAACCAAAGTCTCTGAAGCAATGTTTGTGTTCACGTCATCAACACTGAATAACAGAAAAATAGAACAAAGAGATGATACATTTGCTACTGAATTAATCCCTGTTCCAACTATGTATAATTTACACATTTCAACGAAGAGACCACATTTCAACAAAAAATGGATTGCATCGGCACTTGCCTTGGTAGGATTAGAAAGTATGGCGTTTGGACCACATCAATTAAGACATTGGGTAAATCATTACGCTAAAGAAAGCGGCATACCAATCTCAGTTGTTAATCTGTGGTCTGGTCGAAAAGATGCTGACCAAGCTTATGAATACATTCATACAATTGATGAAGATAATGCCAAGCAAATAAACTCTATCCTTGTTAATAAATCAGAAATGGAACCATCTTCTGAAATTAAGCTCATGAGTATTAAAAAAATTAAAGATATGAGTAAATTACCTGCAACGATTATGTCTGAAGGAGTATGTATTCAAGACTTAGTTACCATGCCTTGCCGTTTCCTAAATGATTTTATGACCAGTTGCTTTGGATGCCAAGAAATGTGTTATATAAAGGGAGATGTTCAAGCCTTATCCAATTTAAAATTTGATTTAGAAGTACAAACTGCAAGGCTTTCAAAAGTAAAATTACATCCTGGCTTTGCCGTAAATACAGCTTCACAAAAATGGTTTAAAACACACTTCAATAAAACATCTGTGTTAACTTCCTTAATAGACGTCCTCGAAGATGATGCGATTCCAGAAGGCTCAAGTGTAAGAATGTCGGGTGATTTATCAAGCCTAGAGTTTAGGGTTCAGAACCTTGACACTGCCCAAATTGCAGTTAAACAATTTGTTCTAGAAGGTTCGAGTAAAGCATTAAATAAATTACTTGAGAATACCAAATCTAATAAAAAAACTTCCAACCTAAGGTTAGCCGGCTTATTGAGTAGTTACGGGGTGAAAAATGATGAAAAATAATCCGGATGGAAGAATAAAGTTAACTCGTCAGATGGAAATGAAGATAGTCGCTTTACTTCGTCGCTGGAGTTCCAAAGTAACTTGGGACTTAGTCATTGGGCGGATTAAACACGAGTTAGATTTTATTGTAACTAAACCGACACTTCGAAAATTCATTAAAATAACAGATGAATTTAAAAATGCAAAAGGTAGGTACAAAGGGATGAGTACACTCCCCCCTGCCGTAGTTAAAAACATCACGGAAGCAGATATAAATTATTACAATAAATATAACGCTCTACTTGTGGAAAAAGAAGTTATGCAAGAGATGCTTGACGAACAATATGCACTTATAGAAAAGATGCTTAAAAATGCAGAAGAAATCCCTAATTTATCTATAGAAAGACTTCTTAGAGATCGACCTGAAGATATAAGCTAGCCTAAACAGCAGATTTTCAAATACTAAAAGAAACAATAACGCGAATGACGTTTTCGTATGATAGAATTCGCCTTTAATAATATTTCCCCAAAGCCCCCTTAGTGGTAAAAGTTTCAATGAATACTAAAAATAGTCCTAGCAACAAACTAGAAAAAAAAATCCGTCACCTCACCGGTAAAGCAATCTCTGACTACAACATGATAGAAGAAGGTGATAAAATTTTTTGTGGTCTGAGTGGTGGCAAAGATTCTTTTGTAATGCTTGACACACTCTTGCACCTGCAGCGTGTTGCCCCAATCAGTTTTGAAGTCGTCGCTGTAAATCTTGATCAAAAACAACCAGGTTTTCCTGAAGAAGTTTTACCTAACTACCTAGAACAAAAAGGTATTGATTACTATATTGTTGATAAAGATACCTATTCAGTAGTAAAAGAAAAAATTCCTGAAGGTAAGACAACCTGCTCTTTGTGTTCTCGCCTTAGAAGAGGATCATTATACGGGTTTGCTGAAAAAATTGGAGCAACCAAAATAGCCCTAGGTCATCATATGGATGATATTGTTGAAACCTTATTGATGAACATGTTTAACAATTCAAAACTAAAAGCCATGCCGCCTAAGCTGCTCAGTGACGACAAACGTAACATAATCATTCGACCGCTTGCCTATTGTCGAGAAAAAGATATTGCGCAATTAGCTGAGATTAATAATTACCCGATCATCCCTTGTAATCTTTGTGGATCGCAAGAGAATTTACAGAGGAAAAAAATAAAGAGTATGCTCACCACATGGGATCAGGACTCTCCAGGCCGTGTAGAAAGTATTTTTAAAAGCACTCAGAGTGTCAGTCCATCTCAATTGTCTGATCATAATTTATACGACTTTTCAACTCTAGCCATCGATAGAACTGCAGAGCCGAAAGAACAAGAGTTCGGTGGAGCTGATATCTCTTCGTCAAATTTAATTGATATAAAAAATATAGAAATTATCGACGCTTCTTAGTCAGCAATTGGAACACTGCAGTGGTCAACTGATTTTGGCCACTGATTTGTATTCAATAGGCGCTCAATTTATATTGCCCTACCACAATTAGCTAGTACGTATAGTTAAATTTCATCATTTGAGTCTATTCCGAAATGTAGCCAATCCTGATTATTAGGAGGTATTAAATGAGCTTTGAATTTTTTAACTGTAAGCATAAATCATCTCAACTCACTCAACCCTAAAGCTATAGCTTCTTGTTGAAAACGACCAGATATATTGACCACTCGTTCATAAGCACTTGTCAAAAAATGCTCTTCAACTACTTCATTAGTTTTGTAAACTCCAGGCTGTTCAATGGCACCATCAAATCCATTTAAATCAACCGTTATTTGGGGCGAATTTTCTCTTTTCTTGTCGAAAGTTATAGTTGTTGGTTCCTTACCTTCAATATCCTCTTGAACCACAGTCTTCATCTTTTCAAACTTAACAACATCCGCTTCAAAGGGAACATCTTGTTTAACACGGTATGCATACTCTAAAAGCTTTGGCTCAGCTGGCATGTACATAATGGCTTCTTGGTTTTTGGAGTTTGTAATTCTCAGTATGCGGCCTAAAATTTGTCGAAAATGCATTTCAGTTTTTATATTGGTGAGATGGCAACAAACCTGTAAACGGGGAATGTTCGTTCCTTCGCTGATCATGCCAACAGAAATAATCCACTTAGTTTGTGCATGTCTGAATTGTTGGATAATACTCGTTGGTTCACTTTCTCGGTAGGTCACAACAACACTATCGTCGTTAAAACAAGCTTTCATTAACGTTGATATTTGTCGTGCATGTTCAACCGATGATGCAACAATTAATCCTGCCGCGTCTGTGTTTTTGGTCCTTATTGAACTTAGCTTTTTTTGTGCGGAAGAAATTACGTATTTAATTACCGCTTCATTTTCAATAATCTCCTGATAAGGAACGACTGACT
>OJGO01000103.1_pt1 | contig 45820 bp, 39 predicted proteins | sample 1594871 | NCBI WGS metagenome assembly OJGO01 (sample SAMN05416798, study PRJEB24817) | seawater metagenome | isolation source: Sea water | place: Canada:Atlantic | collected 2013-07 | reverse complement strand
CTCTAAGCCTTTTAATTCTCGCTGAGTGGGAAAGAACTTAATCAACTTGGTATTACTAGACTTTGCACATTAATTATAATTTGATGTGTTTCTATTTTTTATTTACGTTATTTGAAGTATTATCATGTATTAGTTAGCTAACTATATATAAAATCGTTAGCTTTAATACATGGTAATAATCACAAAATGACACGTTTATTTCACAGTACAGTGTCAATATAAATTAACTTAGCGTATGCTTTTTTATGTTTACTTTTTTATACATATTTTGACAATAATCAGATAAATAAATTATTACTCCCTCTTCAATACACTTTAATAGAATTAAATATGCTCGATATCTACGCAGGGAAGAACGCTTTAAAAATTATCCAAGAGCAAGGGTTTAAGCAAGAGCTATTTACTAATTTTCTTGGTGCTAGCGGCGGACCAAAATGGTTTATCTTATTTGGTTTAGATAAATACCTTTTCAGTGATTTCTTCAAAAATAGAACCACAGAGCTTAACTTAATCGGTTCAAGTGCTGGTGCTTTTCGTGCCGCAGCATTGACACAAAAAGATCCAATTAAAGCGATTGAACGCTTAGCTTATACCTATGCGAATACGGTTTACTCAACCAAGCCAACCCCACAAGAAATATCTAACCAAGCAGTCAATATTGTTGACCAACTATTCGCTAAAAATGGCGCCGATGAAATTCTCAACAATGAAGTATTTAAGGCTCACTTTCTAGTTGCTAAATGTAATGGCTTAACCGATTCTGATAATAAGATTAAACAAGGCGCTGGGTTAATTACTAGTATGTTGCTCAATAAAATAGATAGAAGGTTACTCAGTAAGCAATATCAACGTTATATCTTTCAACATCCGAATAGCACACTGACCATAAACGACCCTTATAATTTCAGCAACGTTTATGAGAGTCTAACCCCTGACAATATTAAAAGTGCCCTACTCGCTTCAGGTTCAATTCCTATGGTCATGTCAGGTATCAAGAATATAATCGGATCAAAAAATGGCACCTACAGAGATGGCGGTATAATCGACTATCATTTTGACTTTTCGTTAAGCAATAATAAAGCAGATAAATATAGAGCCAGTGAGCAAAATTTAAAAGTAGACAGTAGCAAAGTAGAATACGGTTTAACACTTTATCCGCACTTTAGTACCGAGCCTAAAGCCGGCTGGTTTGATAAAAGCTCAAACAGAAAAGTATTAACCAGTAGTTATGAAAACACCGTTTTATTAGCGCCCTCAGAGAAGTTTATACAATCCCTACCTTATGGGAAAATTCCCGATAGAACCGACTTTACCAAACTTGATGCAACAACTAGAATTAAATATTGGCTTAAAGTTTTAGAGCAAACAGATAAGTTAGCGCAATGTTTTAATGAATTTGTAGTAAAACAAGACATAGCGAAGATAAAAGCATTTCAGCCTTAATCTTCAACGTTTTCATTTCAAATTATAATACGTCATTCCCTGTATAGTAGGCTGGGTATTCATATGTATACCCTAAGATTACCCACTGATTTGCGTTACACTGAAGAAGTGACTGTTGAGCGAGCTAAAAACTTAGCAACTAGACTCTGACTTGAGGCGGAAAGTGAATCATCTTTAGCCCCATCCATAACAGATAATATCCGAGTTCCTAACTGTTTCCCTAATTCAACTCCCCATTGATCAAAAGAATTAACTTGCCATAAGACGCCCTGAACAAATATTTTGTGTTCATATAACGCAAGTAGAGCTCCCATAGTTTCAGGGGTTAATAACTCCATAACTAGCGTATTACTTGGGGTATTACCTTTCATCGTTTTATGAGGAGCAATTCGTGATATTTCATCGACAGATAAACTACTGTTTTCTAATTCACTTTTTACTTGTGCTAATGTTTTTCCCTGCATTAATGCTTCACTTTGTGCGAAACAATTGGCCACAAGCACTTTATGATTTTCAATATATTGGCTTCGACCTTTTATGGCAACAATAAAGTCTGTTGGGATGATGTCATCACTTTGATGCATTAACTGCATAAAAGCATGCTGGCCATTAGTACCTTCTTGTCCGAATACAACTGGCGCCGTTAACCATGAGAGTTTATCGCCAGATTTGGAAACAGACTTACCATTACTTTCCATGTCTGTTTGCTGTAAATAGCCTGGTAAAGCTCTTAACGAATGTGCATAAGGTAAAATAGCTAATGTCGGGTATTCAAGTGCATTTCGATTCCATATACCAAGCATTGCCATAATGACTGGCATATTTTGTTTAAAATCAGCTGACTTAAAGTGCATATCCATTTCATAGGCACCTTGTTTTAACTTATTAAAGTTAATATTTCCAATAGCAAGAGCAAGTGGAAGCCCTACCGCAGACCAAATAGAGAAACGTCCTCCAACCCAATCCCACATAGGTAATATATGCTTTTCATTAATACCAAAACTTTTTACTGCTTCAATATTACTACTTACGGCAAACCACTGTTTTTCAATAATTTGAGATAGAGTATTTAACTTTGAGTTTTCTACTGATTCACTCGATAACATCCACTGTTTGACAGCTTTTGCATTTAGCATGGTTTCTTGTGTGGTAAATGTTTTAGATATGACGACAACGAGCGTTGTTTCAACGTTTAATTTTTTAAGCTTTTCTTCCAGTGCTCCGCCATCCACATTCGCTATAACATGGACAGATAAAGCTAAGTCACGGTAATGCTCTAACGCTGACAAACTTACTTTCACGCCATAATATGAGCCACCAATCCCTATCGCTAATACATCAGTAAAACGTTGCCCTGTATAGCCCGTTAATACACCCTTTTGCACATCTTCAACTATCTTCGCCATTTGCTGTTCGGCTGCTTCAACATCAACAGCAAGTGTTTCGCCTAAAACATGTTGCTTCACACTTTGAGGAGCTCTTAATACAGTATGCAATACAGAGCGTCCCTCTGTACTGTTAATTTTATCGCCGTCAAATTGTTTGGTTATACTTTCTGATAAACCAACCTCTTGAGCTATATCAATTAATTGTGCTAACTCAATTTCAGTAATATTTTGCTTAGAATAATCTAGATATAAGTGCGGTGTTGACAAGGAAAAATCATTGATACGTTCTTTTTTATCGAACAATGAAACAATTGAACGTGTTTTAGCACTTTTGGCTAGTGAGGTTAATTTTTGAATATTCATACATTATTAATTTTATTGTGCTGCCGAGCTCAAGGAAATAAAAGAGAGCTCAGCTATTATTTTGGTAAAGTAAACTAACACTGTAATCAAATCAACTTATTTTATTCAGCGACTAAAAAGTGTCAGAAATTAATTTAGTTGTTTAAAGGGATATTATTAAATGCTGTAATGAATAATCTAATCTTGACTCGATCCTATCTATTATTACTTAGTGTTTTACATTCCCTGTAAACGAAGCTTTCTTATATTCTGCTGTATAATATCGCTAAAGTTTTTTCAAAAAAAACAAAGGAGTTGACTCTGCTAACGCCACTCCCAGAATTTCTGTTCGAAAACACAATGACTCTATTAGGCAACGTCATTCCCGAAGTATCTGATCGGGAATCCATTGGCTTATATCTTCACTCAAATATTTTATTTTCTGTGAGCGAAGCCTCTGTGGTGATATATCTTTACCTACTTTCTACAGAGTTCAAATCAATATAAAACAGGTTTCCTAAACAAGTTTTTTAGCCTTTAATTATTTCTTGTAAATAAGTTTTAAAATCATCAGCCATTTCAGTATGTCGTAGTCCATACTCAACATTTGCTTTCATATAACCAAGTTTAGAGCCACAATCATGTGACTTACCTGTCATATGAAAGGCCTCAACAGTTTCAACTTTCATCAAACTAGCAATAGCGTCAGTAAGTTGAATTTCATCACCTGCACCAGGAGGCGTAAACTCTAACATATCCCAAATTTTTTCAGACAAAACATAACGGCCAACTACAGCTAAATTTGAAGGTGCTTCATCAATTGGTGGTTTCTCTACAACAGCGGTCATCGCTTTAGATTCACCAGCGACTAACTCATGACCATCACAATCGGCAACACCATAATTGCTTACCATTTCCATTGGCACAGGCTCTACCATGATTTGACTATGACCGACTTCATTATAACGCGCTAACATAGCCGCTAAATTTTCAGTTTTTAAATCGGCGGAAGAATCATCTAAAATAACATCAGGTAAAACCACAACAAACGGTGAATCACCAATTATCGGGCGTGCTTTTAGTACAGCATGACCCAAACCTTTAGCTTCACCTTGACGTACATGCATGATAGTGACGCCTTTAGGGCAAATAGCTTGAATTTCATCAAGTATTTGCCGCTTAACGCGTTTCTCTAGCGTCGTTTCAAGCTCAAAAGACTTATCAAAGTGATTTTCTATTGCATTTTTTGAAGAGTGAGTAACTAAGACTATTTCTTTAATACCTGCGGCTACACACTCGTCCACTATGTATTGAATCATAGGCTTATCGACAATAGGTAACATTTCTTTGGGGATTGCTTTAGTTGCCGGCAGCATACGTGTGCCAAGGCCTGCAACAGGGATTACGGCCTTAGTTATTAATTGAGACACTATCTAATTCCTTTACTTTCAGATGATAAGCTGATGATACAAGACTCTAGCTGTTCACGCCAGTGGACTTGCTTACATATTAAGACACTTTCAACTGTATTTAACAAACTAAATTTAGGTCTTTTAGCTGGGGTTGGGTAAGCCAAAGATGTTATTGTTGAAATCGGAATTTTTTTGTCAAGTAAACCATGTTTTAAACCTAACTCTTGAATAGCCGCAGCAAAGTCATACCAAGAAGCTACACCGGCATCGCTCCAATGATAAATCAGATCAAGATCATCAATGTTTGCCAACAACCAAAGAAACTGAGCCAATCCCTTTGCATTAGTAGGACAACCAATTTGATCGCCAACCACGCCAAGCTGTTCTTTTTCTTTCATCAATCTCAACATCGTTGTAACAAAATTATTACCAAAGGTTGAATAAACCCAAGATGTTCTAATTATTGAACTATTTTTAGGATACGTTTTTTTAATCGCTAACTCCCCTGCTAACTTAGAGGCACCATATACGCTCGTTGGGGTTGTGCTACTAGCAACATCATAAGCAAGATTACTTTCTCCATCAAAAACGAAATCAGTAGACACATGCAAGAAACGACATTTATTTTCCTTTGCAATAATCGCTAGAGTTTCAACAGCTGTTTCATTAATAGCATACGCGGCATCTGCATCGGATTCAGCTTTATCAACTGCGGTATAAGCCGAGGCATTAATGATTACATTTGGCTTAAACTGCTTAACTCTAGCTGACAGTTCACGGTATGAAGTGATATCAACATCATTTCTCCCCAAAGATAAATGCTCTACACCTTCAGGTAGTTCAGCTATTAATTCATTTGCTAACTGTCCGCTTTTACCAATAATAACTACTTTCATCATTTTATTTCTCATACACCTTTTGGCATGTCACTAAAAACGACAACTTAATGTTGCCGTAAATAGTAGATTATCAATTAATACAATTCGAAAGTGGCGATAAAAACTAGTTGCCTAATCGTTCTCGCTGGTAACTACCATCTTGAACATGTTTGCACCATTCCAGATTAGCCAAATACCACTCAATAGTTTTTTTAATACCAGAGTCGAACGTTTCTTCTGGGTGCCAACCAAGTTCTTTATTGATTTTATTAGCATCTATAGCATAACGGACATCATGACCAGGACGGTCTGTTACATAAGTAATCAGGTCATTAAAGTCACTTAAACCGACAGGTTTATCGATAATTAGCTCATTTAAGTGGTTACAAATGGTATTGACTACTTCAATATTTTGTTTCTCATTGAAACCACCAATATTGTATGTTTCACCTAGCTTACCTTCACTTACTACCTTATACAAAGCACGGGCATGGTCATCAACATATAGCCAATCACGCACCTGTTTACCATCACCATAGATAGGCAAAGCTTTACCGTCGAGAGCATTTAAAATAATTAGTGGAATTAACTTTTCAGGAAAATGATAAGAGCCATAATTATTTGAGCAATTAGTAACGACAACGGGTAGTTGATACGTTCTATTCCATGCTCTGACTAAATGGTCAGAAGCCGCCTTTGACGCTGAATAAGGCGAACTGGGGTCATAAGAAGTTTCTTCTGTAAATAAGCCCGTAGCACCTAAATCACCATAAACTTCATCTGTTGAAATATGATGAAATCTAAAATTAGCTTTTTTATTATCAACCAAACTAAGATAGTAACGACGCGCAGCTTCAAGTAATATATAAGTACCAACAACATTGGTCTCAATAAACTCCCCTGGCCCATCTATAGAGCGATCTACATGACTTTCTGCAGCCAAATGCATAATATAATCAGGCTGGAATTGTTTTAATACAGCATCAAGCTTTTCTTTATCACAAATATCGCCTTGCACAAAATCATAGCGTTCATTTGATTCAATAGATTTAAGAGATTCTAAGTTACCTGCATAAGTTAATTTATCAAAATTAACCACTTTATTATCTGTTTCATTAATTAAATAACGAACAAGAGCAGAGCCGATAAAGCCAGCGCCACCAGTTACAAAAATAGTTTTACTCATTTAAATTCTTCTATAAAATAATAATAATTGTGAAATATAAATAGCTAAGTTGTATTTAAAATGCAGGAGCATCTTTAAACAACAAGCCTTTTTCATCTTTAGCCGACAACGAAGGTTTAGTATTAGTGAGTATTGGCCAAGTAATAGCTAAAGCAGGATCATCCCACTTAACTGAAACCTCATGCTGGGGTGCATAATAGTCTGTACATTTATAAACAAACTCCGCTGATTCACTTGTTACATAAAAGCCGTGTGCAAAGCCAGCAGGTAGCCATAGTTGTCGCTTGTTTTCCGCTGACAGTAAAACACCGAACCATTGGCCGTAACTAGGACTGTTTTTTCGCATATCAATTGCAACATCATATACTTCGCCAGAGGTAACACGCACTAATTTACCCTGTGTTTGCTCTAACTGGTAATGCATACCACGTAAGATACCTTGGCTAGATTTACTGTGATTATCTTGAATAAAAACAACATCTGCGACATTCTCTTTAAACCAGTCATCGCGAAAAGTTTCTAAGAAAAATCCTCGTTCGTCACCAAAGACTCTTGGCTCAATAATTTTCACATCAGGGATGCTTGTTTCAATAACTTTCACTAAAATACTCTTACATCAATTAAATTGAGCAAATACTCGCCATAGCCACTTTTACGTAAAGGCTCAGCAATCTCTCGAAGTTTATCTTCACTAATCCAACCATTTCGAAAAGCGACTTCTTCTGGGCAATTAACTTTTAATCCCTGACGTTTTTCAATGGTGGCAATAAAGTTTGCAGCTGCAAGTAAGTCATCATGCGTCCCTGTATCTAACCAAGCTGTTCCGCGTCCCATGATTTCAACTTTCAATTCACCTGCCTGTAAGTATTGGTCAATAACATCAGTGATTTCTAATTCGCCACGCGGGGATGGTTCTACATTTTTAGCAAATTCAACGACACGTTCATCAAAAAAGTACAACCCAGGAACCGCGTAATTAGATTTTGGCTCAACGGGTTTTTCTTCTATAGAAATAGCAGTACCTTCTTCATTAAATTCCACCACACCATAAGAGCGAGGGTTTGCTACATGGTAACCAAATACTGTACCACCAGATGGTTGAGCATTAGCATTCTGCAACGATTTAGTTAATTCATGCCCATAGAACATGTTGTCGCCAAGAACAAGGGCAGCAGCAGAACCATTGAGAAATTCTTCTGCTAGGATAAATGCTTGTGCTAAACCATCTGGACTAGGTTGTTCTTTATATGAAATTGATACACCGAAATTAGTTCCATCACCTAATAAGTTTTCAAAACGATGAATCTCTTCTGGCGTTGAGATTACTAAAACCTCTTGAATACCCGCTTGCATCAATGTTGCAAGGGGATAATAAACCATAGGTTTATCGTAAACTGGCATTAACTGTTTGCTTACTACCTTAGTTAGAGGATATAAACGAGTGCCGCTTCCACCTGCTAGTATTATTCCTTTTCTCATATTAGTCTCTCAATTATAAGTAATCTAAAGTTCATCACTTTGATAGGGTTTAAAAATTTTGTAACTTATCAAAAGGTATCTCATCATACTTTTAATGTGCCATATAAAGTGCTTTGAAAATAATGAACGGTTAGCATGCTCAGCATAATGAACAGCCTTAATGTCTGGATAAAACATTAATTGCTTAGCTTGTAATTTTTGAGCTCGCCAACAGATATCTATATCTTCGCAATACATAAAATAACCAATATCAAATCCACCTAACTCACGGTAAAGGGAAGACTTAAAAAGTAAAAATGAACCAGCAGCCCAATCCACTTTTTGCTCCTTAACGACATACCTTTTGTCAATTATAGTTTTATTTCCTAACCCAATATATGACGAAATAAAATCTACCAATGTAGGGAATTGACGCACACAATTATCATAAACTTGATGTTTGTCATCTTTATATAAATTAATAGTTGCCAATTCATTACTATTATCTATAGCTCTTTTTACTACATTTAATATTGAAGTGGCGTCGACTAAAACATCAGGATTCAATACTAAAAACCAATCATCATCTGACATGGATAATTTTTCAATACACCATTGATACACATAATTATTATTTTCACCGAATCCCAACCCATAACAGTCATCTAATAGGTGGATATTTTTCTCTTTAGATTGTAATAATAAACTATTAGTTTTTGATCGGATATTATTCTTTATAATTATTTCAAACTGATTGCTTTTAGATAAGTTAGCTAGACAACCTAATTCTGAGATTAACTTCTCATGGTTATGAGATACAACAGAGATAAAGATTTTCATATTGTTTTATTACTCAAAATTAATTGATGCAAAGAGGTCATATTTTTTTTACTCTTCTGTTATAAAAGGACATGTGTTTATTTGCCATTTCACTAGCAGAAAAATATTTTTTGAATGTACCTAATGCACTATTCGAATAGTGCTCCTTAGACAGAATAATTTTATTAAAAGCCTTTTCAAATGAGTGAATATCGTAGGGATCGAATAAACCGACTGATGATTCATCAAAGAAATCTTTATATATAGGTAAATCTGATAATAAAGTAGGTATACCTTGTCCAAGAGCTTCAAGCATTGCTAAACCAAACCCCTCTGAGTAAGATGTTAAAGCAAATATGTCAAAATATTTATAATAAGAAATACTGTTACTTTTAAAGCCTAAAATACATAAACGGTCTTCGACATTATATTTTATTGCCAATAAAAGTAAATTTTTTTTATTTGGTCCATCTCCCACGATTACAACACATACATCGGGGTTTAAAGATAAAAATTGAATTAATAATTCATAATTTTTTCTTTCTATTAATAAACCGCAAGTACCGATAACGGTATAATTATTACGAAGTTTGGCTAAAGCTTCTGATTCACTTGGGATTACTTTTTCTTCTTCTGATCTAAGTTTAATACCATAAGGAATAACTTCACGATAAGTATTCTTTGAGAGTTTTCTATCGTAATATGTATTCATTTGTGGTGATGATACAACTATACACCCAATTAAATTTAATGCCGTCAACCATATTTTAGAAAAGAAATACCCTTTATATTTTCCATATATAAATGCTAAATCTTCTTCTATTTCATTATGAATTCCAGCAATAAATTTATTTTTATTGCTGGAAAAAATTCGTAATAAAGCTGATAAGCAATCAGCTTTAAACATAGTTGAATGAATGATATCAAAGTCTAATAACTTAATTGTGTTCCTAATATTTAATTTTGATGTTTTTACAGGGAAGTTTAATTGTTCTTTATTTGTTGCGTTCATAAAAAAAACACATATTTCACTATTAATAAATAATTGTGAATCAATTAGTGAATTAACTAAATTTAAAGTAAAAACGTTGGGGCCATTATTAGTTAATGACGGAATTACAAAAGCCACTTTCATTTCTTTTCCTTTAATATAATTAATTTTATACAAACTCGTTCAAAAATATACCTTACTTGATAAGGGGAAATAAATGATGACCATATGTAAAAAATTTTCAATAGCAAACTCTTATTAGATATTCCTTTCAGTAAAAGTTTATTAGAGTACAAATGCAGTTTCTCAAGAATAAACATGCTTTCTATGTTTTTATTTTTGTCTTTTTCGGTGAAAAAGCCTGAATCATCATTTAACCTTTTGGAATGTAATTTCCAGGCATATTTTTTTAGTTTTAACTGTTTCAAACCTAGTGTACTTGCAGTGTTACCATCTCTACCCAAACGGACAAAGTAACTATAATCATCAGATAAATTAGCGCATAGGTATCCTGCATCAATTGCTCTAAGTATGAAATCATAATCCTCTACCCCTGCAAGTTCACGATAGCCCTGTAAGCTCTTATATACCTCAGGATATGTCATCCATATATGACAAATAGGGGAGCCATATTTGGATATTTTTTTTATACATTCAAAACTTCCTGCAAATTTGGTCTGCCCTATTATCTTTCCTGTTGAATCAATTGAAGTCATGCTACTACCAACGATTTTTAAATGTTTATTGTTATTTAAAAATGTAACCAGTTTTTCAATTCGCTCAGGGCCTATGATATCATCGGAGTCAACTCTTAAAATAAAATGACCCGAGCAGTAATTGAGACCTTTATTTAAAGTTTTAACGATATTCATATTCAATTCATTTTTATAAACTTTAATTCGATTATCATATTCTGAAAATTTATTTATAATGTTTAAAGTACGATCTGTTGAACCGTCATCAATTACGATCAATTCCCAATTTTGATATGTTTGCTGTTGAATAGAAACAATAGCTTCACTGATATAACCTTCAACATTAAATGCTGGCATCAATATCGAAACTAGTTTTTCCTTACATAATTTTTTCATTTAAAAGATACTGCATTGTTATTATTGGAATCTTTACTTTGGTCTTTTAAGTACATAGCCAATAGTAAAAATGTATAAAAATATGGAATTGATGTAGAAGTTGCTGAAAACGATATAATTAGGAACGGTAAAATTAATAATAACCTAAATCGTTTAACTTTAATTACGATTAAAAACATCAACAAGAAATAAACTAAAAAGCCTATTAAACCTAACTCAATTATAAGCGTAGAAAACAAATTGTGTGTCCCCATACCTATTGCCGTTTCTCCTTTGCCAGACCCTACCCCAAAAAACAAATCCCACCAACTGGCTGTTTGTAAATAAAAATAACTTTTTTCTATAATCAAAAATTTAGTAGAAAAACTAATATCGTTTTGAAACTTATCAATAACAATACTTAAAAGGATCGGAGATGAAATAATGATAATTGAAGAGATGAATATTTTAAAAAAATAATTTTTATAGAGATAAAATAGAATAATTGAGATAAAAGCTCCCACAAAAGCAGCTCGACTCCACGTAAGAATTAATCCGAATAGTAAGATGAAAAGAATAGTAATACTAAATTCTTTTTTTAAAGCTAATAATGACCACAAATATAATGAAATCAAACATACAGATAGAACACCTACAAAATTAGAATCGATAAACATCAGACTATTAGTTTTAAATATTTGAAATAAGATGCCATTTTCCTCTAATTTCGAGGCATCCATAGTTAAATCAGGATGAAAAATCCTCCAAATCCCATCAACTACAATTAGCCCCCCCATCAAGTAGAGCGAACAATTCAAAGTCTTATTTAAGTCCTCCCTTTTAGAGTTTTGTAAATAGATAAAAAAAATAAATGGGTAAAAGAATGTAATCAAAATACCTATCGCAAGATTAATTTCAGTCAAAAACAACTGATTCAATAGCAACAAAGACATTAAAAAACCCAAAAATATTTGACGTTCTATGATGATAACTCGTGTATAAAGAACGAGAACAAAAAAATAAAATATACAAATTATAAAAGCAATATATATAGGACTTGCAACTGTTACACCCGCAAGATAAAAACCTGAAAATGGTGCTAGAATTGCTAACTTATTAAATGAAACTTTCAATGTTACCCCGTCAAATAAATAAAATATTTATAACTCTGAAAAATACTATGATTATTTCCAAAACTTTATATAAAAATACTCTTTCACAAATATTAAGCATTCCCTAAATACATTAATGTTTTTATTAATGTTAATCACAAATTCGTTATCCAACAGAATATCTGCAATCACCTTTGAAGGCTTATTATTATCATTAGATGATAAATGATGTTCTACATAGCTATAAAAATTATTTTTGATTAACAAATTAGATGTCAAAAACTCAATAACTTCAACTAAATCATTTTTACTATTGATTACAAACAATACTTTATTATCCGGCAGAAAATCATATCCCATATTTTCACCATGAGGGTTATAATATATAACAGGCCTTCCCATTAGAATCGATTCATGAATTAAAGAACTAAATCGAGTTATAAGCAATGCTGAATCTTGAACTTGCTCATGGACAACTCCTGCCCCTGAAGGAATTACATAATCTTCTAGACCTTCTAAATTTGAAAAGTCTCTTGGGTGTTTAGATATTTGAAATGGAACTCCTGACTTATTAAGTGCATTAGTAACATCTCTAATCCATTGATCACGGATATCTTCAAATACACCATAAGTAAAATTACAGTTTATCAGTGCATGTTGTTCCTTTGGTGCCTGAAAGTTAATGTTTTCATAGCGAGGGTTGCCAGTTACAACAACATTATTTCGCCTTAGCAAATTTTTAGATACTTCGCCCTGTGCGAAAATAATATCGGCATATAAATACCGATCGCTATAAATTGACAAATCAACAACCGACTCTTGAATTGCTATTGTTGTAACTGACTTTCTTCTGGCCCACCAGATCAATAACTTTATTTCAGCGCCCCAATCATTTGCACAAACTAAATAATCTAGGCCTTGCTTAAACGCATACTTCTCTGTACAAATATGTGCCAGATGCTCAGGAAATAGTTTTATGTAAGTTTCTTTAGCTCGCTCATCAGTAAAGCGAGGAAACAATATATATATTTCAGCTTTACCAAACAGCTTTTCCAACACAGGCTTACAAAGATATACTAAAGTATCACTTGCAAGAAAAAAGGCTATTTTTTTCATTTAAATCCTATCAAGTCAACAACAAAAGAAATAAAAATAAAGAACAAAGAAGCAACAGACCTGACTGCTTAATTACATAATGCTTACCGACCACATTTACAGCTAAATAACTAGAGATTGGAAAGTAAAATAAGGTATAAGAAATAAGTAAAGACAAAGGGAAAGCTATCATGCCCAATCTATTGATAAACAAAAGGAACATTACAATCATGCAAATTCCTGTAATACCATTCACATAGTGCCAAACTATTTTATTTGTTAAGCTATAAATCTGAATATGCATAGCACCTGCACGTTCTATAAGTATACCCAATGATAACAAAAGCCATAATACAGCATCAGGCAAAGAAGTATTAAGATTAAAGATTTCTTCAGCAAAAGGGAAAGATAGCCCAACTAACAGGCATGCCAAAGTAAAAAAGGCTAAGCTTTTCAGTTCTGCATTAAATGCGAGTTGATTTAAACTAACAATCTTATTATTAGCGTAATAACCAGCCAACTGAGGTATTTTTGTATAAAATGGAGCTTGAGAAAAAGAGCTAATAGCACGAATTAATTGTAATGCTAATAAATACATGGCGGCATCAGCAACTGATAAATAATTTGCAGCTGCAATACCACTCAAATGAATTAATCCAACTGACATTAAAATTCCTATAGCACTTTTCCATACTGAAGAAAATATAACCTGCTTCAATTTTGTAATTTCAATCTCACTACTCACGGATAGATTTCTTTCCGCTGAATGATTTAAAACACCCATCTCTTTTATGGCTAACCGTCGATTAAAAAATACAGAGCACGCTGTAATACTTTGATATAATGCAATAACCAATAATAAATTTGCATCAAGTATTAAAGCTAATGAAGCTGTTAGAGTAGCTAAAATAGATGAAAACATCATGACCCGCTGGTTATCCGCAATTCTCTTCATCCCTTGCAGAATAGCTACATATTTATTACCGAATAAAAGAAATGAAGTTGTTGCGGAAACAATAAGCCATGAAAGCCAGCCTTCCATAGAGTTTGTGCTTTGGGTTATAGGTTTAGCCACAAGAAAACTTCCAAAGCACAGTAAAGATACAAATGCCAATAAACTTAGCACTATGTAATTTTTATCAATTATTTTGAAAACTAAATCTAAACCACCAACATTCGGCCCCTCTTTTTTTTCAAGTTCTAAACGTTTAGTTATTTGGCTCATCTGTTCTATAGAAGCACCTGAATTGGCATAAGCCACAAATCGAACAAAAGTTGGTGTAAAACCTAAATCAAAAAGTAAACCAATACCAACCATAGTAGTTAATACATACCAAAGGATAATATCATTTTCAGGAAATGAACTAAGGATTAAAGGTAATAGTAAAGCTAAACCAATAGTTTTTGACAGGAGATTAGCCCAGGTCATCATCGTAGGAGAACGATACAGTTTTGAAAGGACAGAGTTATGCATTAAACAGGATCATGTAAACGATAACCTATTCCACCATTAATATCTATTACACTGCCATTCATAAACTGACAATTATCTGATATCACAAAATACACGGCTTCAGCTATTTCATTAGGTGATGCTATTGAGTTAGTTGGATGGAAAGATTTTAATTGCTTAAATTTCTCTGCGTTATCTTTAAAGCCATCAAGTAGCATCTCGGTAGCTGTTGCAGCAGGTTGAATGGCATTAACCCGGACAAATTCACCACAATCGACAGACAACGATTGAGTTAATCCTAAAAGAGCAGATTTGCTAGTAGCATAAGAAATAAAGCCAGGTTTAGTTAATTTAGAATGAATACTACCAATATTGACTATCGATCCTTTATTGTTCTTTAAATAAGAGAAGGTTAGTTTTGATAAACTTAAAGGAGCAACCAGATTTGTATCTATACTCTCTCGAAAGTCTTCAACGTTTAACTCTTCAATGCCTGACAGGATTTGAACAGCTGCATTATTTATCAATGCTTTGAAGGATGTATCTCCAATTAAACCTGCAAGTTTAATAGAAAATTCTTCTATCTTTTCATCTGAGATCGCCAAATTTCGAATATCAAACTTTATAAAACCATTCAAATCATTTATATCATCTAGACGGTCTGAGCCAATGACAAAATATCCTTTGCTTTTTAAAAGTTGACAAATAGCCGAGCCTATTCCACCATTTGAACCTGTAATTAAAACTGACTTCATATTTAAAGCTCTTCTACTGTATCTATTTTTTTGATAGGTTTAAAAAGCCCATTAGTTTTTCTATAGTAACCACATTGGTTTTTTCTACTGCATCTACTGTATTTGAGCCATTATGAGAACCAAATATACATAGTGGATGCTCTCTCAAATAACTACTCATAGGTAGTGGTTCTATTTCAAATACGTCTAATGCTGCGGAGTGTACTTTTTCTGTTTTTAATGCTTCACATAATGCTTGTTCATCAATTAAAGGTCCGCGAGCTACATTGACAATTCGTACCCCTGTTTTACAATTAGCTAAAACACCGCCATTAAGCATATGCTTATTGTTATCATTTAATGAGCAGGTAAAAAGAATAAAATCACATTTTTCTATCGTCTCAGGCCAAGATTTAAGTACTACTCCTGTATCTTTAATCGATGATTTACCAGGATCATAGGCTATCACATTCATCCCCAATGACACTAACCTTGAGGCTGCACTTTTACCGATATCACCATACCCGACTAACCCAACAGTTTTACCGGAGATAGATATACCTCGATTTTTTGGCCAAACACCTTTACGTATTTCGCGATCAATAAAAAATGTTTCACGTGCAAGTGCAATTAAATAGCCAACCCCAACATCTGCCACTTCGCCACCAAACATATCAGGAGTGTTACTAATTGGAATATTGAATTCTTCACATGCATCAAAATCAACATTATCAGTACCTATCCCCCACTTCATTGCAGCTTTAAGATTGCCTGATTTTCCTGATTCAAAAACAGATCTTGTTGCTGGATCATCTCCAATTATCCAACCATCAAATTCGGGCATAATCCGGATTAATTCATCTTCTGCCATCACTTGTGTAAATTCAGGACATACAACTGTGCAACCATAACTTTCTAAAATAGGAATAAATTGATCTTGTAAACCTAACATTGGAGGGCAAGTTACTAATATTTTCATTATTTATTTTCCTTTGCGACAATACGTTCAGCCAAAGCACTTGCCATTACCCAATCTTCAGGTTCATCAATATCGACAGACTCTAAAGCAGGAGTAATATACATCATAGGTTTTGTACCTATTCTAGCATTTGTAGATGCGAAACTTTTAGCACTGAAAATGAACAAACAGGAGTTTTCTTCAAACCAAGGTTCAAGATCTTGTGTTCTAATTAAATTATCAGGATCATGGTTTACAGCTGACATGTCTTCACGGTAAAACCTTGTTTGAATTTTATTGACTGAAAATAAAGAATCATAACTCGCTAAATTGTCATGATAATTATTTAAGGCATTGGAAATTGTATTACCAGTGATTAGCGGGTTTGTAGTATGAGTCATTAAATATGTATCTGCAGGTACATTTTCGATGTCATCAGCTAGGATTAAGTTCATGCTCACCATGTCACCGCAAAGTTCAGCCTTTCTTTCTCTTATTAAAACTCTACTGCTTTCTTTTAAACCATTTTCTAATAAAATATACTTAGCATCAGTATTAATTACAACTTGGTCAATGTTTTCATTTGAGAGCAATGCATCAAGAACCCATTGAAATAGTGGTTTCCCTGCCAATAATTTAAAGTTTTTACCTTTAACTCGTTCACTATTTGCTTTCATTGGCAAAAGCGCTACAACTTTCTTTTTCATTATTAAATTAGTCCTTGTCACTTAAATGAGAATTAATTTTCATGTCGCTCACTCTAGGGTAAAAATATTTCAATTTCATTTCTTTAGATAATTTTCTATGGATATGGTTACCTTTATAAGCGCCTAAATATTGAACGTATCTAAATAAACAGATAGAAGAGCACTCTTTAAAGAATACTTTTTGTTTAAAAGCTATTCTTAGATCTTTGATAATACCTATAAAAATATATTTTGCCATATCGAAGAAAGTTATATGTACTTCAGGCATTATTTTTTGAAGCGCTATTGCCTCTCTTTCATAACGGATTCCAACTTTAGTCCAACTTTCATCATGAATATGATAAACGGGTGCTGATCCTACATAGCCAAGTTTAAGTCCATTTTTCACTAATTCTTTAGCCAGATACATATCTTCACAACCCGTTAGTTTCTCATCAAACTTATATTTATCCCATATATTTTTACGAATTGCTGAATTAGCATTATTACAAAAAAAACCGTCTTGGGGTAAAGAGTCTTGATCAGGAAAATATTTATAAAATAACTGACGTTCACTAAATTTTGTGCTATCACGCCCAATTTGTTTACCGTAGGTATATACGATATTTCCTGTACTTAACGGCATAACCAGATCATGTAACCATGTATTGGTCGCAGGGATACAATGCCCACTGACAAAAACAAGATATTTACCGTCTGCGTAATCACAACCAATATTCAACGATCTCCCAAAGGTAAATTCTTCTTTGCTAATATAAGTAATGCGACAATTATAGTTTTTAGCAATCTCCACCGTTTTATCGGTTGAGCCGGAATCAACAATTACTGTTTCAATATTAAAAGCTGAAGAAGTCTGGCCATTTATAGCAGTCAATAATTCTTCTAAATGTTTTTCTTCGTTTAAGGTGCGAATAACCACACTAACTAATTCAGTCATACTTACTATGAAAGTCCTATTTGAAATAAAGATCCTGAACGTGGATATTTTTCTAACTCACTTTCTGACATATCTTGGCGTGCAGTTGTTACTAATAAGCTTTTACCATCCATTGATAATTTACAATTAGTAGGTTTTAATGCCGGAAGCTGGTATGTTGAAATCAAATCAGCGTGCTTACTATATTTATGAACACATGAGCCATTCCACATAGCTATGTATATATTTCCATGTACATCAATGCAACCTCCATCAGGAGTAAATCTAAAATTTGACAAATCTAACCATAACTCACATTTTTCTATAGCACTAAATTGAGTATTAAAAGTAAAACGATATATAACACTTTTGAATGAATCTGAAACCAAGAACGAATACTCATTAACTCTAATAAATGAGTTTGGAATGCCAATTCCGTCGTGCACTTTTGATATACTTTCTTCTGTAGCTATATATAATGAACCATTACTACCTGATATTTGTTTTTCCATTGTTCCGAAGAAATACCTCCCATCATCTACTGCAACACCATCATTTGCTCTCATTGAAGATAAATTTTCATTATCTGGGATTGCAGCAATAACACTCCAATCCTGATTCTCTATGTCAAAAATACATAGACCGCTTTCACTAGCTAAATAAACAATCTGATTATCTACTTTCAAAATTGAACTTGCCTGTTCAGGTAAATTAAATTCAAAAAACAACTCATCGTCAGATTTTACAAACAATTTAGCTTCAATAATATCAAGCCAATAAAGACCTGAGATACAAACATGTAAACCTTCGCCTAAAGTATTTTTACAATTCTGGATAATAGAATGATTGATTATATTTTTTGTCATTTTAAATTTAATTATTGTTAAAACAGGTCAATAAAAAATTCAATTTTTTATTGACCTGTGAAAAAAATGCCTTTATGGAAACAACATACGACGGGCTTTATTAATTTTTACTCATTGATTTTCATATTAATATAACAGGTCTTAGTAGCTTTATTTAAGTATTATCCGATCCAGTTTACGATAGCATTAATTATACTAAAGAGGACTTATACATACCTTAGAAAGTTATTTCGGAGTGATAACAATAGATATTTACTAATCAGCTCTTTTGACTTATGCTATTTTTTTTATTGCCATAACATAACATATAAAAACAAAAATAAAGCTTGTTAGCATTATCACATCAGGTACTTTAAGGTACTCTCCAGCTAAACCAGCTACTGACATAGATATTGCAGTTGCTGATATGGTTATTAATGTTTGCTTACTGCTTAAACCTGCACGTTGCAGAATATGATGGAGGTGATCTCTATCTGGTTTAAACGGTGATTTGCCATTTTTATATCGTCTAACAACAATTGCTAACATATCCATTAATGGAATAGCACAGATCCATAGCGCAGTTACAGGCCGAAAAGAAGCTTGTTCACCTTGTGTCCCCATAGTTAATAACCAAATAACACTTAGTCCAACAAACATACTACCAGCATCACCCATAAATATTTTTTTGGATTCTTTTTTAAAAAATTTTTCAAAAAAACCTAAGTTATACATCAAATATGGTATTGTTGCCGTAGCTAGAATTAAAGGGTAGCTTAAATAATCTGTTTGGCCGCTCATTATGAATAAAATAGCTATTGATGTAAAAGTATTAATACTAAGACTACCAATGAGGCCATCAATACCATCAATCATATTGTATGCATTTATAACTACGATGATAGCTATATAAGTAAATACAATACCTATTACTCCTAAAGTTACATCGCCAAAACCAAATATATTACCTAAGTTTGAAATATATCCACCAACACCGTATATCATTAAGCTAGCAATTATAATTTGGCCAACTATTCGTACTCGTACTCGCAAGTCAAACTTATCATCAAGAGCCCCAATAAAGACCATCATTGCCGAGGCAATTAAGTACATACGAAGCTCTAAGGTATTAGGCAACCATAATAGGCTAGCAGCGAGTACTGCTATGAATATAGATATACCACCAATAAGAGGGATATGTCCTGAATGTTGCTTACGTTCGCAAGGTTTATCAACTAAACCTATTTCTATTGCTACAGGGTTAAAGAATTTTATAGCTATAAATGCAAAGAAAAATGCGGTAACGGCAGTAGCAATGATATACATATTTAGGTTCCGGTAACGGTTACTTAATTGGCTTTCTTATAGCCTAATAGTAGTTTGGAATTAATTGTAAAAATAACAACATAAATAAAAACATAATAAAAAATTATTTAGACGATCAAACAACTTCCTTAATTTTGATTTCATTATAAATTAGTAGGTTTTATCACGGGCAAAGTATACTCGATTTTACTTACTATTACAGTAAATAAAACATGGCAAGTTTAAACTATAAAGTTCAGCTGTACAAAAGCTACAAAAGAGCATAAAACTAAATACATATACTTCTAAACTACATTTTTGCAAAGTATCGAATTAAAACAATCACTATTGATAATACACCACCAAGTAAAGTGCCTAAGACCACAATCAATGCACGTTTAGGTTTATCCTTGATGTCTGGTACTTGCGCAGGATCTATAGTTTTGAGTACATACTCTTTTTTAACCATAGTTAACATCATATTTTTAGTCTGCTCTTCAATAAGTTGATAAAATACGGTTTCCATGGTAACTACTTTAATATTCTCTAACTGCTTAGTTAAATAGTCTATTGAGGCTTTCGCTTCGGTTTTATCTTGTTCACGCATAAATTCATTAATATCTTGAATTAACCAAGTTAACCATTGCTTAGCAAGTTTTAGTGAATAAAATTCAATGTCTATATTAACCATAGAACTTGTTTTATCTTGTGAAACGGAGAGTAATTCGAAAAATTTCTCATATGCTTCCCATAAAGATGGCTTAGGTTTTTTGGGCGCTCTAACTTTCCTTATCCACAGATTATTTGATTCATCATATAATTCAGCATCTAAAATTAAGGTATCATTTGCCCTATCCCATTCCTTTGATGCCATTAATGGTATTAACAAATCATGTTTGGTAATGAAGTTTTCAATAAACGAGCGCGATTTAAGTATCTCTATCGCTAGGGCTGTTTTATCTCCACTCCCTCCCCCACCAAGGTTAATACCAGCCATGCTAGCTAAACCACCAAATTGTCCTGCTAGTGCAGCAAGCCCTCCTGCCCCAGCTTCACTTGATGCTGGGGCTAATATTGCCGAAGCTTTATAAATGTCAGGTTTTGATAATGCAAAAAGTACTGAGGCCACAGCAAATATCAAACTGATGATGATAATAGTAAATTTACCAGCCCAAATTGCGCGCCAAAGCTCGGCTAAGTCAATCTCATCATCTTGGTTCTGAGTGTTTTGTAGAAGTACTTGTTGTTGAAGTAATTGCTGTTGTAACAATTGTACATTCACATCATTTGGCATTGCTTGGGTATTTTCTACTGATTTTGACACTTTTCACCATATCCAATTGGCATATGTTGATCGTATAGAGTTAACGAACAACAAAAATTTTCGGCATTATACGAAGAATCGTAACAAAGTTAAAGTGGGAAGTCGCTCAGTTGCTTTTTATTTTTGGATATTTGGTTGAGGTGAGAGCTTGGAATATTTAATCCGTTGAAAAAATTAAAATATTAGGATAATAAAATTACCACTAATAAAGCCCTAAGTTCAATTCATTGAAGAAGTAAAAATATTTAAATTGTATGAATAAGTAATAGGTTCCCGATCAGAAACTTCGGGAATGACGACTGTTTGACTTATTATCCATAGAGGTCACCGAGAAAAAAATCAAACATAAAAACGCTATATGCCGCGAACCCATTCTGCAAATTTCATCTCCGTTTAAGCATCACTAACGACATTTAAAAAACTATTAATTCTGGATAAAGTGACTACTGGAATCGTAATATTATAGAGTTAACAGAGAAACAAAGAAAAACAGTCTATTCTAATTACCGGTTAAAGTATTATTTTGCCCTTGTAAAGCCAATATAATACAAGCCATTGACTTTAGTTAATAATTCTCCTGAGAAAAGAATCTGCGAGATAGTATTAATAAAGATCACATAGCTTTTTATTGAAGCTGTATAGTTACTCTATACCGTTTTCAAGCTTGCCTAGTTCACACAATAAACCAGCCAAGCGTTCAATTTTTATATTACTCAATTGGCGATAATCAAAATATGGACAGACGATAAGTCTGTTTTCTTTATCGATAGCAAATTCATCATCTAGCCAAATTAAATTAGCAACGAGTTTACCGCTATTGATTAACGCTTTAGCGTGGCCTTTACCGCAAATAATATGCACTATACCTTTGCTTGATATTAATTGTGGCGCAGAGAATAACAAGGCTGCTTTACTTTGTGCCTGTAATAAATACCTATCTCGATAATCTTGCCAAGTAGGTGCTTTATCTGAATAATCGAAATGCTTTTTATCTAAAGCGTAAAGTAACTTAGCATATACATTAAAGACTTTTCGCCAGCCATTACCACACGCCTGGTTAATCACGTTAATCTCACCTTCAACAAGTGAGGTAACTTCACGCAAACTTTGATATTCAAGCATGTTAGGTTTATTTGCTATATAAACAGCAAAGCTGAAATCATTGTCACCAAAACCTATATTATTCATTATCAACCTATTTATTTTCAATGCTGATAAAGTTCTCTTATCAACTATTTTATCAATTCAATTTATATCTATGTTCTCGTCTTTTTATTTAGAATACTTTATAGCGACAGATTTTTACTAGATTTAAGTAGCATTCACTCTTCATCTTAATCAATTTCTAATAGTTGACCAATACAAATACTTATTTCATAGAGCAACATGCGCTATAATAATTCAATAGAAAGCGATATTAATCATACAAATATATAAGTAATCTGAACATTATGGACATAAATATACAACCAACAATTCTTTGGCACGATTATGAGACATGGGGTATATCCCCAAAGGTAGATAAACCTTCTCAATTTGCCGGCATTCGTACTGATCTCGATTTAAATATCATTGGCGAGCCCGAAATGTTTTATTGCACGCCGCCCGTTGATTACTTACCTCATCCTGAAGCCTGTTTAGTTACGGGTATCACGCCACAAAAGGCACAACGTGAAGGTTTGTCCGAAGCAGAATTTGCTGCACGTATCCATACTTTATTTACACAGCCCAATACCTGTGTTGCTGGCTATAACAGTATTCGCTTTGATGATGAAGTAACTCGCTATCTACTTTATCGTAATTTTTATGACCCTTATGCACGAGAGTGGCAAAACGGTAATAGCCGTTGGGATATTATTGATATGGTCCGCGCTACTTATGCGTTGCGCCCTGAAGGCATTAACTGGCCCACAATCGAGCGTGATGGTGAGCAAGTTGTTAGCTTTCGCCTAGAGTTATTAACAGCAGCAAATGGCATTAGTCATGAAGCGGCTCATGATGCGATGAGTGATGTTTATGCCACCATAGCAATGGCCAAATTGATCAAAGAAAAACAACCTAAACTTTATGATTTTATTTTTAATTTAAAAAATAAAAACCAAGTTAAAGATCTAATCAATACCGCAGAGATGACACCTATTGTGCATACCTCAAGTAAGGTGTCATCAGCTCATGGCTGTACAAGTTGGTTTGCGCCAATAAATTATCATCCCGTAAACAAAAATGCGGTGATCTGTGTTGATTTAGCACGTGATATCTCACCTTTATTAACCCTTAGCGCTGAAGAAATTAAAGCGCGTTTATATACCCGTTATGATGATTTAGCTCCTGATGAGCTGCCAATTCCGGTGAAACTGATTCATGTCAATAAATGTCCCGTTATAGCGCCAGCTAAAACATTACTACCAGAAAACGCAGAGCGCTTGGCAATACCGCGTGATACTTGCTTAGAGAATTTAGCTTTATTGAAGAAGCATGCCGAGCTAAGAGATAAATTAAGTGATGTTTTTGCTACTTCAGACTTTGATAATGATGATGTTGATGCCGAGCAAGCGTTATATGGTGGCAGTTTCTTTAGCCATAGTGATAAAGCACAAATGGATATTTTACGTGGTCTATCACCTGAGCAACTCGCTAATCATCCGTTTCAATTTCAAGACGAGCGTTTAAGCGTATTACTGTTTCGCTATCGAGCAAGGAACTACCCGTACACGCTATCTACAGAAGAACAACAAAAATGGCAACAGTATTGCCAAAACAAACTGCAATATGGTGGGAAAGGCATTTTATCACTTGATGAGTTCATGATGAAAATTGAAAACCTAGCCCATGAGCATGAAACGGATAAAGCAAAAATGTCGGTATTAAAAGCTTTATATGAGTTCTTGCAAGGATAGTTCACTCTCAAAGTTACTATTACTATTGATTATTGTGCTTTATGGCTTGAGCAGAATAATCAATAGTTAGCCTTAACAGTCAATCAAAGCCATTAACTAAACGATGAACTAACTATAACAATGTACTAGCTAAAACCCAGTTTATTGGTAAGTGGTTCGTTCTAATTCATATTTCTTCATTTTATCGTAAAGTGTTTTTCTGGCTAAATTGAGCTCTTCCATAGTATCTTTAATACAGCCCTCATTACTTGCTAGTGCTTCCTCGATAAGAAACTTTTCAAAAAACTCAACTCGTTGAGTGAGTCCCATACTGCTAAGCATTGAGTTGGCACTTGTATTCTTTTTAAAATTAAACGCTGCCGCCTCGCCCAATAAAATGTAACGCTCGGCCAAGTTACGTAATTCTCTGACATTACCAGGCCAGCCATAGCTTAACAATTGTGTTTTATGTTCTTGTGATAATGGAATTAATTCTTTTTTATAACGCGCTGAAGCTATTCGAGCAAAATGTAAAAAAAGCAAAGGCACATCTTCAATACGCTCTCTCAAAGGAGGTATATCTACTTTCACTAAATTCAGTCGGTAATAGAGATCTTCACGAAACAGCCCTTGCTCACATAGCTCTAATAAATCTACCTTGGTAGCAGCAATAACCCTGACATCAAGCTCTACGCCTTCGTTAGCGCCTAAACGAACCACTTTTCTTTCTTCTAAGACTCTTAACAATTTAACCTGTAAGGCCATTGGTGTGCTTTCTATCTCATCAAGAAATAAAGTACCTCCATTAGCGTATTCAAATTTACCAATGCGTTTCTTATCAGCGCCCGTGTATGCGCCCTTCTCTGCTCCAAACAGCTCACTTTCAATAATATTTTCGGGGATAGCACCACAGTTAAGCGCAACAAAATTACTATCTCTTCGAATACTGTGGTCGTGTAAATAACGGGCGACTAACTCTTTTCCGGTACCAGTTTCACCATCGATCATTATATCTGCAGGTGCATCCATCACTTGGTTGAGTATATTACGCATTTGCACAATATTAGGCGAATTCCCTAATATTCTAGGACCAGGTAAACAATGTGTTTCTATTTCTTTTTTTAGTAGTCTATTTTCAAGCACTAAAGAGCGTTTATCTAGCGCTCTTTTAACCGTATCAACTAAGTCATCATTATTAAACGGCTTTTCAATAAAATCGTAGGCGCCATTGCGCATTGCTTTTACTGCCATTGAAATATCACCAAAACCGGTTAGTAAAATCGTGGATAACTCTGAGTCAATATTTTTGACCTCAGCCATCAACTGATGTCCATCCATTTTAGGCATGTTAATATCACTAATAACCACGCCAGGCCAAGTATCACTTAGCTGATTAAGTAATTGATGTGCTTGTGAAAAGGTTTGCACTTCAAAATTTCTTAATTCGAATGTTTGCTCAATAGCGCTTCGAATATGTTCTTCATCATCAATAACAAAGACGACACCCAATTTTTCCGTTTCCATATTATTTTCCTTACTTTATACCAACCCGCATAACTACCTGATCAATCTTGCTGGTTATAACTGACGATAACTGCTTTGTTTCAATCCCAATAGCCAGCTATTGTTCAATCAACCGCCTTGTTCTCACCAATTTTCCCTACGCAATTTTTAATCATTTACTTAAGCGGAATAGTATTACCTGTTTACAGGCAAGCTAATAGTGAAAATAGCGCCGCCGTCGGGGTGATTACTTACCTTAAGTTGACCTTGCATCGACTCAATAATTCGGTGCGAGATAGATAAACCTAAACCTAAACCAAAGTTTTCTTTCGTGGTGAAAAAGGCTTCAAAAACTCTGTCGATATTATCAACTAAAATACCGGGTCCGTTGTCTCGTATTTCTATAATAACGTGTTCTTCAACGTCAGACACAGAAATCGTTATTTGTTTGTGCTCTTGTTCACTAAGCGCTTGTATCGCATTACTCAATAAATTAACCAACACTTGTTCAAATCGAATAGCATCACCATATACATGTACAGGCTCTAAACAAGGTCTGCTGGTAAACTCTACCCTAGCGGCTTTAGCTTGATGTTTTACAATACTCATCGCTGCCATCAGACTCATTTGAACATCAACGTCAGTAGCAATACCTGTGCTTTTTTTAGAGAAGCTATTAAATTGGCTGACAATATCACTGAGCCGATCGACTAAACCAATAATGAGTGACAGGTTATTTTTTACTTTGTCTGACATACTGCGTTCTTGATACGCTAAAGCATTTTCTGAGTAACTTCGTAAGGCCGTTAACGGTTGATTGATTTCATGGTTAATACTTGCTGACATACTGCCTATGAGTGCCAGCTTTTCTGATTGAATCAATTCATCCCGCATTTTATTCATTTGAGTTTGTGCTTGTTGCCGTTGTGCTATTTCCTCATGTAACTTGACATTACTTGCACTTAAATCAGCGGTACGTTCTTTAACCTTTTTTTCTAATAGTTGTTGCGATTGCTTCAGTCTTCGCGCATTTTTAAGTCTTTCATTAGCAAATAACAGTAAAAACACCATCAATAAATAACCACTAGCACTGAGAATAATCAATAAATTTTGCTGCTTTTTCATAGGGGCAATGGAACTCCACAAATGAACTTGCCAGTTAGCGGTTTTCATCAGCTTATTGAGCGCAAAAACTTCTTCAGACCCTGTATTTGAAGTAACTTCTAATAACTCGCTGTCCAGGTCATTTGGAAAATAGTGATTTGAAATATCTTCCACATTTAGTGAAGATATTTCTTTATCGGTATAGCGTTTTTCTGCAATTAAATTAAGCTGTTTTGCTTTAGACAAATTACCAATAGTTTTTAACCGCCATTCAGGTCTATCTGAAATGAAGACCACATCATCAGGTGCAACAATTAAAAAGTTAAAGCTATCATTTAATACCGTTTTTTTATACTGTTCCTCAATATCTGCAATACTTATTTTTAACGCAATAACACCGGCAATAACACCGTCAACTCTAACAGGGTAAGCATAATAAAAGCCCCGTTTACCGCTGCTTAATCCCACAGCATAGTAATGAGAGAGTTTACCTTTTAGCGCATCTTGAAAATAAGGTCTAAAGGTGAAATTCATACCAACAAATGAATTAGGCAATTGCCAATTGCTGGCACCAATAGTGATACCCTTTTTATCAATCAGGTAAATATCTGACGCCTGAGTCATGGTTCTAATATCTGCTAATAATTGATTAAGTTTAGTTATTCTTGTTTGTTCGTGAGGTGAGGTTAAGGCTTGTGATAGTAAGGGGTGTTTTGATAGTACTTTAGGGATCCTGTCAAAGCGACCAAGAATATTGTCTATATATCCCACTAAGTTAGATAGCTGCTGACTCGATTGTTGATGCATTCGTTGATAAGCGTTGTTCATACCTATCATTTGGGTCAGTTCAATAGTCAGGATTAGGCCAATCACTGCTACAGTGGCGACAATATAATTTTTACGCTCGGACTTTCCTTGATACACCACAATTTTACCTTATGAATAAACGAATAGCAGTTTCAATAATTTTATCAGGTATTAGCTATCAATGAACACCTAGTCTACTGTTATGCATTCGCTATTTGATATGAAACAAACACTTGGTTCCATATCAAATAGTAAAGTTAGTCAGATCAAATCCTTAGTTAAAAATCGAATCTAACACCTACTTGTGCTTCCGACATGTCTTCTCCAGTCGAAGGTAAACGGGTCGTATCATTATCTAGTTGCTCAAATGATGCCCACATGCGGAACTTTTTAGAGAAATAACGAATGTATTCAACTTTAATAGAGCTAACATCGCCTTTTATGTCACAAGAGTTTACCGCATATCTAGCATGTATTTGATTGTTATCTTGACGCCATTTCCCATATAAACCTACGGTTGAACGATCTTCATCAACACATGCGGTTACGCCGCCGACTTTACCTGACTCTTCTGCTGAGACTAACCTAACGTTACCAGAAGAGTTACCTTTATAAAGGTCAAAGTCTTCTTCAGCCAAATGATAAAAGGCTGATACGGTAAACGCTTTTGAAATATCATACCAAGCTCGAAAACCGTACAAATTACCGGTGTTTTCACCTTGCTGATCTGCTGCTAATGCTGCTTGAAGTTTCAAACTTTGGTTTTTATATTGCGCTGCTACTTGGTATTGATCAATAGAATCGCCATCTTGTTTCTCTGTTTGAATGGCTGCACCAAACTTCCAATTATTGTAGGTTTTTTGCCATTGCAGCATATCATCATCACGAATAGCACCTTGACGCAATGAATCTAATCCATCAGAAAAGTAAGCACTGCGCACATACTGATGCCATATAATGGTTTGAGAACCATAAGTAACGGTACCAAACTTACCTTTAAGACCAACATAGATCTGACGCATTCCTGCTTTTTGGTTCTGATTGAAATTAACGCCATCATCCCCGCGTAAACCATACTCAACCTTACCTATACCTGTTAAATCATCAGTCAATTTGACCTCAGCATTAACACCAATTCGACTTAAGTAATCTCTACCATTTGCTGCATCATCAGAAGTACCACTATCAACATAATCAGCACCCAAACGCAGCGAGCCATAGAATGAGCTATCGACATCACTTGCATTAGCACTTGCACAGCTTAATAACAGTACGTTTAAAAAAAATAGTTTGCTTGTTTTATTCACTTGAACACGTTTCATGTATTTCCCCTTTATTTTAAGAAGTTATTATCTTTATAAATCGTCAACGATGATTACGTTAAGCCGACAGTTTGTTATCGCAATGTTCACGCCAATTTATGAGTAAAGCTGCAGATAAAAATAAACAGCACGATAACAATTACTTACATTAAAAATAAAAACTTTGTAGGGACGTTAGTTGGGTGGGATATCACCCCCAAGGCTTACTGGTGTATGTAGAAATCCCCCCATAAGAAAAAATAAGGCATATAAAACCAAGGAATGAGGGCGAGCGATTAGCCACTATTACCCGTAATTAAAAGGCTCGTTAGCATTAAGCCCATTGAATTATTTTCGGTAATTCTAATAGGCGGCTTTCCACACATAGTCATTTTTTTATGGGTGGATATCAATACGTAACATAGGCTAAGATAATGAGTCAAAAAAATAATAACCTTTATTAACAATAAGATGAAAACATGGCAGTGTCTTTGCAAAACATAAATTAGAACTATTATAATAAACAACACTGTGAGGAAATTTATGACAGATATTCAAGACAAAGCAACGCCATTGCGTATGCTCGTATTGGGGCCAGCATTAATGCTGTTCACCTTATTAGTACCTTCTCCCTTTGAAGGTATGTCTGCAGATGCATGGCACACCCTAGGTTTGGCATTATGGATGGCTACTTGGTGGATATCTGAAGCAACACCTGTTTCAGTTACTGCCTTTTTACCCTTAATAGTTGCGCCAATTGTTGGCATAGCCCCAATTAAGGTAACTACATCATCTTACGCACACCCATTAATATTCCTATTCCTTGGTGGGTTTTTTATCTCCATAGCGATGGAACGGTGGAACTTACATAAACGCATTGCCTTAAAAGCGATGTCCTTATGTAGCACTAAACCCAGCCACCAAATTGGCGGCTTAATGCTTGTTACCGCTTTCTTATCAATGTGGATGTCAAATACAGCAACTGCAGTCATGATGTTACCTATCGCCTTATCTATTATCGAAATGGTTAAGCAGAAGCAAAATGGTAGTACCCCTGAAAACTTTTCGAAACCAATGCTATTAGCCATTGCTTTTTCCGCAAGTATTGGTGGCTTAGCGACATTGATTGGTACCCCTCCTAATGCATTGATGGCGGCTTATCTAGCCGATAGCTACAACATTGAAATTGGATTTGCCCAATGGATGATTATCGGCGTACCGCTAAGTGCAGTATTGTTGGTTCTTTGTTGGTTTATTCTTACTAAGGTTTGCTACCAAGTTAATGAAGGAGAACGCGTTGATACAAACAGCATGTTTAAAGAGAAACTTCAGGAACTAGGCCAAATGAACAAAGGTGAAAAACTCGTTCTGTTTTTCTTTGCATTTGCAGCGATCAGTTGGATATTTAGACCATTAATTGCCAAATTGACTGGGCTAGCTATATCAGATACTGGCATCGCTATGTTTGTTGCATTGTTATTATTTGTTGTCCCTGTTGATCGTAAGAAAGATATTCGCATTTTAGCTTGGGAAGATACTAAGAAATTACCTTGGGGTGTATTGTTACTTTTTGGTGGTGGTTTAGCTTTAGCCAGTTTAATCAAAAAATCAGGATTAGCAGGTTACATAGCAACTCAGCTTGAAGCAACGTCGAGCATTCCTGTTATTGCTGCCGTTTTAGTCGTTACTATTACTATTTTATTCTTAACTGAAGTAACAAGTAATACGGCAACAGCCGCTAGTTTCTTACCCTTATTAGGGCCCATAGCTGTGACATTAACTGATGGCCCTTTAATGTTAGTTATCCCAGCCGCATTAGCTGCTAGTTGTGCCTTTATGATGCCAGTAGCAACACCGCCAAATGCTATCGTATTTAGCTCCGGGGAATTACGTATTGCTGACATGGCCAGAGCAGGTTTCTGGCTTAATATCGCCGCTATATTTATGATAGTTTTATTGATGTTAACTACCGTGCCTATGGTATTTAATTTATAAATAAAGTTTTCTTATTCTCGATTTAAACACCAGATGATGCATCTGGTGTTTATAACCCGCGACCATTCAAAGTGTCTTAATTGAAATAGCTCAAGTACTCTGAAACACGCACCTTAATTGGTAACGGGTATAAATCACAGGCTAGCTCTAAGCATTTCAACGTAGATAGTGAAAATAGATACGCTAAGTTACACTAATTGCCGCCTTTGCATTTATTAAGAAAAACGCTCAAAACGTCCCTCGCAATGCTTAACTCGATGATATCTTTACTCCTCCTATCCTAAAAAAGGTTATTCGCTAAAGCGAGATCATTACTCAAGTAATTAATACTTATTGTGAGTGGTCTGCTGAATACTATAAAAAATAGCGAGAGAACTGCCAGAATTAACTTAAAAATAGTAATAAAGACATTCTAATTTGATTGTGGTTGTGGCTGTGGCGAAGATTGTAGAACTTAGCTATAAAAATAAAGCTGTGGTACTTGAATTATCACTTTGCATATACCCGTGACCATTCAAAATGCATGTTTCAGTGGGAGAAAAAAACGATTTAGGCAAGGCATTGATTGTAGTGAATGGTTGTTCCATTTTCAAAATCAATAACGACGTATAAATCGTTTTTAGCCCCATCAAAGAAGCGCTTGAGTAATATCATTTTATTGTTGCGCCAAAGAAACAGGGAATAACCCTGATTTAATTGACGCGCCTCAAACTAAAATTGCTCAAGCGCTCTGAATAGAGTATTTTGAATGATTACGGGTATATATCAATACAAAGCAAAACTGAGAAACTAATTCATGGAGCGACTGAAAGTTAAAAAATAGAAATAAAAGCTGGTTCATAAATATTAAACCAGCTTAAACTTTACTCTTGATACTGTTAGTTTGTAGCACCATGTTTACGCTGTGCTGACATTTCTTTGGCATCATCAATATCAGCTTGAATTTGACTAGGTGTACGACATACTTTTCGGCTGATATTTGACCCTGTTTTCTTTTCTTTAGTACAAATTCTTTTTTCTTTATTTGTACTTGCTATTTCTTTGCCCTCTTCTGAAGACGTTGAAGTACAAGCTGACAATAGAGTGAAACAGCTAGATACTATTAAAATTGATATTAACTTCATAAATGTCCTTTTTAAATTTTTATACGAGATAGAGTCATAATATATGGCTAACCCGCAGAATGTAACATAATTTTAACAAAATGCAACAACCTCAAACGATTATCATTTACTGCGTTCTCAAGACACTAAATTCAACTAATTTTTAAAGCGAGAAATAAGACTTGATGTATCCCATCGGTTGCCACCATTCTCTTGTATCTCTTGATAATAACCATCAAGTTGCTTGGTGACAGTTAAATCAGCGCCTAACTTTTCAGCTTCTGCAAATGCGATAGCCAGATCCTTTCGAACCCAATCAACGGCAAAACCAAAGTCGAATTCTCGTGCACACATCGTTTTACCTCGATTATCCATTTGCCATGAGCCTGCAGCGCCCTTCCCAATGGTATCAAGTAATTTGTCAGTATCTAATCCTGCTTTTTGGGCGAAGTTCAAGCCTTCAGCTAAGCCTTGCACTGTATTGACAAAACAAATCTGATTAACCATTTTAGCTAATTGTCCTGAGCCAACGGGACCCATGATTTGACTAAAACGGGCAAATGCAGCCATAACAGGCTCAGCTTTAGCAAAAACACTCTCATCACCACCGACCATAACTGTCAGTACGCCATTTTCAGCGCCCGCTTGGCCACCCGATACAGGTGCATCTAAAAAGTGTTGACCATTTTTGTCCGCAATAGCAGCAAGCTCAACAGCAAGCTCTGCAGATGCAGTGGTATGGTCGACAAAAATACTTCCTTTAGCAAGACCTGCGAAAATCCCTTCATCACCTAATGAAACTTGTCTAACGTCATCATCATTTCCTACACAGGAAAATACAATGTCACACCCAGTAGCCGCTAACGCAGGTGTTGTTGCAATATCACCACCAAACTCTTTTTGCCAAGCTAAGGCTTTATCCCTGTTTCGGTTATATACACAAACCTGATGACCTGCTTTAGTCAAATGTCCTGCCATTGGGTAACCCATAACGCCAAGACCAATAAATGCTACTTTCATATTCCAACCTTTTAAGTCGTTAATTTAATGCGATCAGTCTACTTCAGTTTTTTATTTTGCTCTAGCATCTTTTCAACACATCAACTTTACACTACAATGAACAAATAGGTTGCACGCAACTTAATTGCAAGCCACTTAAATTGTGACAGTATAATCATCTCAGATAGTTTTACATTTACTTTAGAGGAATAATTAAAATGAGTAATATTTATCAATTTACCGTTCAAAATAATAAAGAAGAAATGATCGAATTAAATCAGTTTTCCGATAAAGTATTACTTATTGTTAATACCGCGAGTAACTGCGGTTTCACTCCGCAATATCAAGGTTTGCAATCACTACATGATTCGTTTCAAGCTAAAGGTTTTGAAGTATTAGCCTTTCCATGTAATCAATTTAAGCAACAAGAGAGTGGTAATAATGAAGAAATTAAACAGTTTTGCGATTTACACTTCAATATAAAATTTCCTTTATTTGATAAAATCGACGTCAACGGAAGTAACGCTCACCCGCTTTTTAGTTTTTTAAAACAACAAGCCCCTGGTATTCTTGGTTCTAAATCGATTAAATGGAATTTCACAAAGTTCTTAGTGAATCGTCAAGGTGAAGTAGTCAAACGTTATGCTCCGACGACAAAACCAGAAGCAATTACCGCTGATATTGAAAAGTTACTAAAATAACTGATGAGTGATAATTTACTTCTCGAAAAACAGCTATGTTTCCGACTCTATAGTTTAAATAAATTGATGTGTCGACTTTACGCGCCCGTTTTAAAAGAGCTGGCATTAACCTATCCACAATACTTGGCCATGCTTGTTTTATGGCAAAGCCCCAAAGGTATTTCGGTTAAAGACTTAGGTAATCAACTAGATTTAGACTCAGGCACTCTCTCTCCTTTACTTAAAAGAATGGAAGCACAAGAGTTACTTACTCGAGTTCGACAAGCTATCGATGAGCGGGTAGTTATCATCAAGTTAACTAAAGAAGGCATGGCATTACAACAAAGTGCAGAGCATATTCCTGCTAAAATGTTTGCTGTAACAGGTTTAACACCGGATAGGCTGCTTAGCTTAAATCAAGAACTTGATCAGCTTATTGCTAATATCAGCGATTGAGCAGCATATAACTTTAAGGAAGAAAAGAAAAAATGAGACGTGAACCATTCTTTCTTTTCTTAGTTATTTATTTAATAAATGCGTTAACAGTACATTACTGTCAACTAGAACGCATCAAGCAACATATTCAGTGCAATATGCTCAGTCCAATATATTAAGAAAACCATGTTTAAGCGAATAAGGTATTATGTAACTTCTCAACGACAAAGTTTGCATCGTCTTCATTCACTAAAAAACATAGATTGTTGGCACTTGCACCATGACAAATTAAACGGATATTCACATCATTAATCGTTTCAAAAATGCTTTGCCCAATACCTTTAGCGCACGTTAAACCATTTCCGATAACAGCTACTAGCGATAAACCATGCTCAACGCTAACTTCACATAACTGCTCTAACTCTGCGACTACGGTATTAGTAATTAATGATTGCGTTGAACCACTTGGATTATCAAAGGTTAACGCGACGCTAATTTCACTGGTAGTGATCAAATCAATACTTAGTTCATGTTTGGCTAATACACCAAATACTTTCGCTAAGAAACCGCTAGCATGCAGCATAGCAGGGCTTTTCACCGTCACTAACGTTTGCTCACGTCTTAAGGCAATTGAGCGATAAGTAGGGTTCGAATCAACCTTTTGTTTAATTTGTGTGCCGCCCTTTTCAGGCTCTTTACTTGAACCCACAAAAACAGGAATATTCTGGCGCATCGCAGGAATAAGTGTTGCTGGGTGTAATATTTTAGCACCGAATGTGGCCATTTCTGCCGCTTCGCCAAAGCTGATTTCTTTAATTGCACGCGCTTGGTCAGTAATTCGCGGGTCAGTAGTAAATATACCGACAACATCCGTCCAAATAGATAAGTTATTGCCATTTAATGCTTCAGCAAGTAGTGCTGCGGAATAATCAGATCCACCTCGCCCTAACGTAGTAGTGTGACCTTGGCTATCTTGGCCAATAAATCCCTGGGTAACAATGACTTTATTAATCAGTTTAGGAGCGAGCAGTTGTGTGCTTTGCTCACTCAATAAATTAAGGTCTACTACCGCTTTACCATATAAACTATTGGTTTTCATCACTTGCTGTACATTGAAATACTCACCAGGAATATCAACTGACTGCAAAACTTGAGCAAAAATACGTGAACTAAATTGCTCACCAAAAGCAAGAATAGCATCACCTGTTCTAGTCGAGTATTGTAATAATTGCGTTAACGCATGCTGAGTGAGTTCATCAAGTAAGCTATCAATTTCTTGATTAAGCTGTGCTTCAACATCACTTGATAAGTGCTGAGTAATATTGACTTGAATTGCACGGATATTTTCAACAATCTCTTTTTGCTCAATGACAGAGACATTTTTCTGGCTTAAGCGAACTAGCAGGTTTGTTACACCTGAGCTGGCTGAAACAACCACTAGACGATTGCTGTTATCACTTTTAATAATATTAGCGCAACGAAGCATAGCTTGGTAATCGGCAACACTAGTACCGCCGAACTTGGCTACAGTTAAAGATGATGTAGATTGAACTGGATTCACAAATTTCTCCCATAAAAATACTAGTTACATACTGAGCTCTTTGCTGAGTATATTAACTATTGGAAGAGCATGACTGAGTAGGTAGCGAGTGTTGTATTTTGTATGTTTAAAGGGGCATATATAAACAACAAAAAAAACGAAACTTTTTCAGCCAGAAGCTCTCCACCTATTATTTGATGCTTAATGATACCTAATTAGCTAGGCATTATTTAACAAATACGTCAGGTGACAGCCATAAGGATTCAACCTTAGTGACCGAGTATTTAAATCCACCGTTAAATACTCTCGGCGATAACTTCCCTCAAAAACGGTATTCGGAATGTGGTTCCTCTCGTTTTCTACCTCAGTTTCGCACCTCTTCTGGTACATAGTAATTTAGAGCATTCACCCTAAACCGCAATGCGAAATCATTAGACCCGATTTAACCTGATATTGCAACAGGCTATTAGTCACTTTTCATAAGTTTTTTGCCATTATTATTCATTTACTGTGCATATTTTTAGGTAGTCCATCACGGTTTTATTATCAAGCAAACCTAAGTAGGCCTGATAGAGGTTTACCTATTAAAGGCATAAACAAACGCTTTGACTGTATTTCAATCACTTAGAACGTTGGTTTATTTACCTATTAAATTCTACAAGGGGGGAATTTAATAGGTAAACACTATATAATGTGTATACAAAATCCATTTTATTCAAAACAAGAGACAGGTAACAATAATGAGCGAAAATAAAGAAGGTAAAGATGATACAGACGAAGAGCTTGTTGTTGAAAAGTCCGTTTACCAATCGGACCACGTAGTTGGTGAGAATAACGTAGAAATAATGGGCATGGATTTACATAATCCTGTGTTCTTTTTTTCATCCACTCTTATTGTTGTATTTGTTCTATTAACCCTACTATTCCCTGAATTAGCCAAACAGTCATTCGATGCATCAAAAAGCTGGTCTATCGACCATTTTGACTGGCTATTTATTGTCAGTGGTAACCTTTTTGTCCTTTTTTGTTTAGCATTGGTTTTTTCACCTTTTGGTAAAATCCGACTCGGTGGTACTGAAGCAAAACCAGACTTTAGTAAATTGTCTTGGTTTTCTATGCTATTTTCTGCCGGAATGGGCATAGGGTTAATGTTTTGGAGTGTTGCAGAGCCTGTTGGTTACTTCACTAATTGGTATGGAACACCCCTAAATACGGTTGCCGGTACTCCCGAGGCAGCTAAAATGGCGATGGCGGCAACGATGTATCACTGGGGATTACACCCATGGGCCATCTATGCAGTTGTAGGTTTGTCTTTAGCTTTCTTCACTTTTAACTGCAACATGCCATTAACCATCCGTTCTTCTTTTTACCCATTGTTAGGCGAGCGAGTTTGGGGTTGGCCGGGTAATATCATTGATATTACCGCTGTTTTAGCTACTATTTTTGGTCTCGCTACTTCTTTAGGTTTCGGGGCACAACAAGCGGCTGGAGGTTTAAGCTTCTTATTCGATATACCTAATACCATAAACACTCAGATTGCCATTATATTTGGCGTTACCATGGTCGCCATATTCTCAGTGACTCGAGGCTTAGATGGTGGGGTTAAACTATTAAGTAATATTAATATGTCACTGGCGGTTGTATTAATGTTATTTGTTATTATTACGGGCTCTACTGTAGTGATTATTAATGGTGTTGGCACAACGTTACTTGCCTATGCCGAAAATATTATTCCGTTAAGTAACTGGATTGGTCGTGAAGATGAAACATTCTACCATGGATGGACTGTATTTTATTGGGCTTGGTGGGTTTCTTGGTCACCGTTTGTCGGTATGTTCATCGCAAGAATTTCTCGCGGCAGAACGGTTCGTGAATTTATACTGGCAGTATTATTTGTTCCTACTCTACTTACATCAGTATGGATGGCGACCTTTGGCGGTATGGGTCTTGAGCAAGTACAAAATGGTGTAGGTCAATTAGCTCAAGGCATTGGTGATAGCTCGTTAGCACTCTTTCAAATGTTAGAGAACTTGCCTTTAAGCAATGTTACTTCTTTCTTGGCGATTGTCTTGGTATTGATTTTCTTTGTCACTTCATCAGATTCAGGCTCTTTAGTCATAGATAGTATTACCGCTGGTGGTAAAGTAGATGTGCCTGTACCCCAAAGAATATTCTGGGCAGCTATCGAAGGTGTTATTGCTGCTGCATTATTATTTGGTGGTGGCAAAGATGCATTAGGTGCTTTGCAAGCTGCAGCCATAACAGTAGGGCTACCTTTCACCATACTATTAATTGTTATGTGTTTCGGTTTATTCTTGGGATTAAAAAGAGAGTATAAAAAACTAAGTTAGGACAATTTAGTTTTCTCCCGACAAAATTTAATTTAGCTAAGCAGCCTAGAGCAATTCTTGATATAGTAAATAAATATCAATGCTCTAGGTAACTTAGCTGAATCATATGGATTTATTTCTTCTTAAAAAGATCATCACAGTACTGATCATGCCCATCAATATCGTGCTGTTATTACTTATTTTTTCCCTCATTGTTCACCGTAAAAAACCTAAACAAAGTATTAAGAGCTTATCGGCAGCGCTAGTCATTTTGCTTATTAGCGCTTTTGCACCTTTTTCAGATACGGTTATGACCGCCATTGAAAATGACTACCCACCCTATGTGCAAACAAATGTGTCTGTTGATTACATAATAGTTTTAGGTTGTCGACATAATACCAATGCAGAGTTACCAGTGACCAGCCAACTAGCTAATTGCTCATTACAACGCATGGTTGAAGCGGTACGTATTTATCAACTTCATCCTGAAGCGAGAATTATTACTTCAGGTTACGGCGGACGAAACCCAGTATCTAATGCGGAAACAGTGAAACAATCATTGGTACTTTTAGGCATTTCGGCGCAAAAAATTATAACTGAGAATTTTCCAAAGGATACCGAAGAAGAAGCACAACTTATTGCCCCACGAGTACAAGGTAGCAGAGTAATACTTGTGACAAATGCTGATCATATGCCTCGTGCTATTAATTATTTTCAAGCAGAAGGAATATATCCTATTGCGGCACCTACTGGTTATTGGGTAAAAAACCCAGATAGTGAAAAGAACTGGGCTCATTATATGCCCAGTAGTAAGAAACTCGAGCAAAGCACTACTGCCTGGTACGAGAGTTTAGGGCTGATAGTGCAATGGTTTAAATCGGTATTTAACTGATTTTACTTTTTATCTATTGATTTATTTAAGCTCACTAAAAGCTATTAGCGTGGAACTTGGCTCTACCTCAGTATTGAATTTTAAACGGGGTTATCAATATCAATAAAGATGACTTCTAATCCGTGTTTTTCAGCCAAATGTTCCCCTAAGGCTTTTACGCCATAACGTTCAGTAGCATGATGGCCTGCAGCAAAGAAATGTAGATCCATTTCATGGGCGATGTGAGTCGTTTGCTCTGAAACTTCACCCGTTAAAAAGGCATCTATGCCCTGCTCTGCGGCAAGTTCAATATAACCTTGTCCACCGCCAGAGCACCATGCAATAGTTTTTATTGGTTTATTACTTGGTGCCGGGATATGCAAACAATCTCGCTCAAGTGTGCTGTTAATTAACTGGGTAAACTCTTCACCACTATACGATTGTTCAAAACGTCCCTGCATGGCAACACTCAATGGATTACCAATTTCTAGTGGTTCTACGTCTTCAATGCCAAATAACTTAGCTAACTGTGCGTTATTACCCAGCGTTGGATGTATATCTAAGGGTAAGTGATAAGCAAATAGATTAATATCATTAACCAAGAGAGCTTTGATACGGTCATGTTTCATGCCACGAATAACGTAAGATTCATTTTTCCAAAAATAACCGTGATGTACTAGTATGGCGTCCGCTTGTTCTGCAACAGCTCTATCAATGAGCGCTTTAGAAGCAGTAACGCCTGTAATCACTTTGTTAATACTTTTACTGCCCTGAATTTGTAGACCGTTAGGAGTGAAATCTTTGATTTGTTGTGGTTTTAATAAGTCAGTTAAATAACGTTCTAGTTCATTAGTTTGCATAGTTGGGTTACTTTTCAATAAGGGTAAGATAAAGGTTACGTATTCAGGCTACAGAAGCTATTGTCCTTGTGGATAATTATTTCTTCTGATACTTTTTTTATTATCAGCTAACTCTCTAGGAGTACTCAAGCTGGGAACTTTTACAGGTCGAAATCCAGATCGAATCTGCCACTTCGGTTTTATTGGTGTTAAGGGTAAAACTCTCTTTTTTGCGACGATGACATAAACAGATCCTAAGGCAGGTAGGTAATTTTTCGCTAACTTGTGCCATCTTTGCTCTAAGCTATTAGTGCTAAGCTTTCCTGTTAAACTACTATGTAAACATCGTTGATCTGCTAAAATTTCAAATCCCATCAAATGTAGCCAATCTTTTATCCGCATCGGCGAGAAAAAATGTTCATTCCAAGGTGTTTTACTTCGTCTATAAGGTAACAATCGATTTAAGCCAACAAGGCTTAGCGGGTTAAAGCCGGTCAAAACTAAGTAACCATTAGGGATCAAGACTCTATTGGCTTCACGGACTACGTGGTGAGGGTCAAGAGAGAATTCCAATGCATGACTTAATAAACAAACATCAACACTATGCTCTTGCAGAGGTAAATCATCAATATCTCCGACTACATTAGCCACACTATTTTTACTGCTAAGACTTACTTGATGATTAATGGTGCAGTCGGGTATTTCAATTTCACTACTTAATGCACCAAGCTTAATTAAATGATAACCAAAAAACTTTTGCCACCAAGGTGCCAGTTCTTGCTCTATTGCCTTTTTAATTACCTCTCCATTTGGCAGTGCCTGCCACGAGCTAGGATAATGTGGTTGTCGGAAAGCTAACGCAGGTTTCATAGAGTCTTCTTTTAAGCGTATAATGGTGTTAAGTATATTCTTACTCAAGTATATACCCGTCACCATTCAAAGTGCATTATTTCAGTGGGAATTAAAATCACTTTAGGCAAGGAAGATAATTTAAGCATAGTCATTCTATGGTTTGATTATTTAACGCCGTATAAAGTGATTTTAAACCCATCGAAGAAGCGCTTGAGCAACATCACTTCATCGTTGCTGTGACTTATAATGGAGTAACCATTATTTCATCACAGCGCCTTGAATTGAAATCGCTCAAGCACTCTGAAACATGCATCTTGATTGGTAACGGGTATATAACGAACTACAGGTAAAATCTCATATGACTAACTCACACCAAACTGTTACTGCAATTAAAGCGTTTAATGATAATTACATTTGGGCTATATCTAGCGAAAGCAATGATAAAATTGCACTTGTTGATCCAGGTGATGCCTTAGTATGTCTAGAATACTTACAAACAAATAATTTGATTTTATCTGCTATTTTGATCACCCATCACCACAGTGATCACGTTGGCGGTATTGCAAAACTCCTTGAATATGCCAAAGATAACGCTTGGCCGGTAACCGTTTATGGTCCAGCGACTGAAAATATAGCTCAACTTGATATTACCCTTAAAGAAAATGACACTGTGAGTTTACCTGAGCTAAATTGTCAATTTACTGTGCTCGACTTACCAGGTCATACTAAGGGCCATATTGCTTATTATGACGAAAACAAGGTCTTTTGTGGGGACACTCTTTTCTCTGGTGGCTGTGGTCGTTTGTTTGAAGGAACTCCTCAGCAAATGCACCACTCGCTAACTAAACTCGCGAATTTAGCAACTGATACGCTAATTTATTGTGCTCATGAATACACTCAAGCAAACTTATCTTTTGCTTTAGCAGTAGAACCTGATAATACAGACCTGCATAACTATGCAGAACAAGTTAAGGTAAAGCGTCAACAAAACCATGCAACTATTCCAAGTAATATCGCACTTGAGCTACAAATAAACCCTTTTCTTCGCTGCCATCAACATTCTATTAAACTTGCAGCACAAAGCTATAGTAACCAAAACCAACCTAATAATAGCGATGTTTTTGCCGCGATTAGAGCTTGGAAAGATAATTTTTAAATCATATGAAAAATAGTCATGAATGACTGTTCTTTCATTTAATTAGCGCTAGTCAAAGGCTCTAGCTTATTATAAAGACAGTCAATTTTATGCTGAGCATACTCCCTAAGTAACTATTCACTTGCATTAGCACCTGCTGTCTAAGCCAGTAAATTAGAGCTAAGTCGCCAATTAATTAGTCCGATTGGTGTTAAACATGCTAATCTTCTCAACTATTTTTAATTCCCGCTGATTTTAACTGGTTATTCATGAAGTATTTATTATTACCCGTTGTAGTTCTTTTAGCTGGCTGTCAAAGCCTATCCCAAAGTGATGGTGATGCCGTTACTAACAATTCAGAGTTGCAAGTTGACACAGCACATCCCGTTGAAATTAATCAAGCGCTCTTGGCTGATGAAAGCATCGATGTTATCCATCCGGTTGCCGATGTAGACTTTTCTTTAAATAACACCTTAAAAGATCAGAAAGCTATTGCTGAAAACAATATTTGGCCACGTATTCGTAAGCAATTAACCTTTGATATTCCCAATCAAAAACGCCTTATTTCACAAAGAAATTGGTATGTAAAGCATCCAAGTTACCTTAACCGTGTTGCCAAACGTGCTGAGCCTTTTCTTTATTACATAGTTCAAGAGTTAGAAAAGAACAACATGCCAATAGAACTAGCCTTCTTACCTATTGTAGAAAGTGCTTTTGACCCCTTTGCTTATTCTCATGGTCGCGCCTCTGGTATGTGGCAATTTGTACCAGGCACTGGTGAACGCTTTGGGATGAAACAGAACTGGTGGTATGACGGCAGACGTGATGTCGTTGCTTCAACCGAAGGTGCTATTAAATACTTAAAATACCTTCATAAGTTTTTCGATGGTGATTGGATGCTCGCATTAGCGGCATATAATTCTGGTGAAGGTCGCGTTAGAAATGCCGTTAGAAAGAACAAACGCCTAGGCAAACCGACCGATTTTTGGTCGCTTGATTTACCAAAAGAAACACGCGCTTATGTTCCTAAACTATTGGCATTAGCTGATATTGTAAAGCGTCCAGAAGATTTTAATTTATTACTTTATTCCATAGATAATAAAAGCGTATTGAGCCAAGTAAATATTAAATCACAGCTCGATTTAGCGAAAGCAGCGACCTTAGCTGGTTTGTCCTTAGCTGAGTTACAACGTTTAAACCCAGGTTTTAATCGATGGGCTACCGATCCTGATGGCCCTCATCGTTTATTGTTACCTTCTCATACAGTAGAAAAATTTGAACTCGGTTTGAATAAACTAAGCAAGAAAGATCGACTCGCTTGGCAGCGCTATAAAATTAAAAGCGGTGATAACTTAGGGGTAATTGCCAAGAAATTTAATACCCGCGTTGATTTGATACAACAAGTAAATAATATTAAAGGTAATCAGATTAGAGCAGGAAAGCATTTGCTTATTCCTGTTGCGGCTAAGTCATTAGATAGCTATGTTTTCTCACAAGAGCAACGTATTGCTAAAAAACAAAACCGCCCACAAAAAGGGCGTAAGCTCGTTCATACAGTTAAATCTGGTGATAATTTATGGGACATTGGTCGTAAATATGGCGTAAATAGCAAGAGTATTGCTAAATGGAATGGCTTTGCTCCAAGAGATACATTAAAGCTTGGCCAAAAGTTAGTGATTTGGCAAAAAAGCAACTCAAAGACAAACAAGTCGAATTACGCCAACAACAAAACAGGTAATAGTGTCGAAAACGCAATAATGCGAAATATTACTTATAAAGTACGCCGTGGCGACTCTTTTGCTCGCATAGCCGATAAGTTTAATGTACGTATTAGCGATATTGAACGTTGGAACAATCTTGATAGAAAGAAATACTTACAGCCAGGCCAGCGATTAAAGCTTTCTGTTGATGTTACTAATAACATTTAACGGCAATGGCATATTTTCATTGAGCTAAGTTTAGCCAGTAGAGACATTTAAAAAAAGCGAGCTTAATGCTCGCTTTTTTATTCTCTTTTTTGACCCGTCGTAAATAAGAGTGACACTTTTCCATCAGTAAATAGGACACACGCTATAAACGTTGACTAGTAAAGTCGACAAAAAATGTCTGGTTTTTATCTATCAATTCGACCGTTATCCACAAACGCCATACCATTTGTTCTTCACTGCAATTAGCCAATAAACTTTCTGCTAAATAAATCTTCCCATCGCCAGTAGGTTCAAAAAATACTGGTACCTTACCCATAAACATATCTCTACCTTCAAGGTAAGCAGTCGCTTTAGTAATACTTTGCATAGTCCCTTGCTGGGGTAGCTGTGTTAATTCAATAAAAAAGGGTAGCTCAGTCTTAACCTTCTCTGATAACTGATGTTGAGAGAACTTGATACTAAAGTTGCCAAGTTCAGTGCTTATTTCACATTGATTTTGGCTCTCAATACATTGTGCAACTAATGCACTTGCACGCTTTGTAGCGTCCTGATCACTGACCGGTTTACAGGCGCTAATAAGAAATAAAAATCCGAACACACTGAGCTTTTTTAACACAATTAGAAACTTGTTATGACACACTGAAAAATCTTCCTTTTGTTGTAATACCAATTTGATTAAGTTATTTCCCACTCAGTGAGAATTAAAAGGCTTAAAGGTAAGGCATTGATTGAAGAGAATGGTTATTCCCTTGTCAAAATCAATAACGTAACATATAAGCCTTTTAAACTCGTCCTTTGGAAACTAATTCGCAAACTGATAACAGCGTAAAATTAATTGAATATAGACTAACTATGTTTAATAAATTTTTCTTGTTCTAAGTTCCCTAATGTAGCTCTGAGTTGGGAATAAATTTAATCAACTTGGTATAAAGTTGTTATTATCCACTAACGCCAGTAAACTAGCCACCTTAAGTATTGGCTGAATAGTACCAGCCAACCGTCTTGTTATTGCAAATTTATGCCTATTAACTTTAGAATTTTTACTTAACTTTAATTGGCATAAAACACTCGTTGTAAGTAAATGACCCTATCCAATAAATCGACAAAGAAAAATACAACACAGCAAAAGCATCCACATTACGTTGATTGCGACAATTGCTCGATGCAAGCGATTTGCCAGCCAATTGGCTCTGACAACCAAGCTATTGATTTAACCAATAACTATCTAACTAGACGCGTCGAAGTAAGCGCTGAACAAAGCTCATCCCTATCGAAAACCTCATCGACTTGCCCGATATTGTTTGAACAAGCTAGTCCGCTAACCGCTATATTCGCTGTTTGCTCAGGCACCTTTAAATTATGTCAGAAAAATGATGCTGGCATTGAAAAAATTGTTGGCTTTAGGTTTCCAGGGGAATTAATGGGAGAAGATGCGTTATTTCTAGAAAAGTATAACTACAGCGCAGTCGCACTAGGTGATAACTCAGTGTGTGAAGTTTTTGTAGAGCCACTATCCGCCTGTTCACAATTAGCGCCTGAATTACAGCAAAACCTTATTCAATTGCTCACCAAACAAAGCTACGAGCAGCAACGCAATGCTCATGCGATTACCGGTAAAAAATCGGCTGATTGTTTACTAGCCGCATTTTTGCTCAATATTTGTCAACGCAATGCTAAACATTCAGACAGTGAATCAGTCTTTGAATTAACAATTAGTCGTCAAGACATTGCTTGCTTTTTAGGCATGCGTCGTGAAACCTTAAGTCGACTTTTGTCAAAATTTCAACATGAACAACTAATTAACCTTAATGGGAAGCAATTAACGTTATTATCTCTAAACCAATTAAAGAAACTTGCAAATCTATAATATTCATCAAGAAAATCGTCAAACGACCTTACTAATAAATCATCTCAATAAGTCCCTAAGTAAGGCGGCTACTAGGTCTGCTAATATTTATCGTTAGTAAAAAATAAAAAATTGATAAATCTTTGCTAACTCATTGAGTTACTTTTATCTTTTTATTGTTCAAATAATATCCACACGCAATTTAAGGGCAATTCTCTTTTATTGATCTACATCAAATTT
>OJGO01000101.1_pt1 | contig 45851 bp, 40 predicted proteins | sample 1594871 | NCBI WGS metagenome assembly OJGO01 (sample SAMN05416798, study PRJEB24817) | seawater metagenome | isolation source: Sea water | place: Canada:Atlantic | collected 2013-07 | reverse complement strand
TTTGTTTCTCTGCCGCGAGTGCATCACTTTCTTTCAGTACAGTTTTCCATGCTTGGGAAAAGGTGAATGTTTGAGCTGAAATAGGCTTGCTTGATAAGCTTATAACTACGATTAAAACTGCCAGTAAAATTACATTATTTTTCATGATATAACCTATCATTTACCTTGTTTATCAATCTGATAATAAACTCTACTCTCTATCATCTAGCCTATAATTACAAGCATCTCTGTATTTATTCCATATCTCGTTTTAAAAAACAACTGTCGTCAAGAAGCCTATTTATTAGTATGTTAATTAAGAATTAAATTAACGACAGCTATATTTTTGTGTCGTGTGCTTGGAAGGTAAGGGATACATTAAATTTGATTAACTGAAGAACACTTATATGCACAGCCAACCATTAATAGGATGGGTTTTATCTCCTAAATGAGCGCCAAACTTAGCGTAAAATCATTCATATAATGAATTTATCAACTAACTCAGGCGCATGCTTTTACAAGCTATCAAGTGAACTTCTATGAATTCAAAATTGAAGAGATATTAACAATTATCGAGTTCTATGAGACTTTTTTACTATTAAGTTGAGATTTACTCATGATTTCTTCGTACATTAGTAACGTCTCTTTAGCCAACGAACCATATTCAGGATGTCGTGTCACAATAGCGATAACTTGGTGAGTGTCCATTAATACTTGCTCTAGGTAAGTTAGATCATGTTGATCGAGTACATCACCGTTATCAACTTTCTCTACGAGCAGTTTAATTCTTGGATAGCGTTCATGTTCAAAGCGTTTGAGGAGTACTGCTATAACTCCTTTATCTTTTTGCTCTATATCCATATTACCTCCTATTGAATCATCTATAAGATAGAGTATGGGCTTAAAAATGTCGATGTCCAATAACAATTAAAAAATACCCTCAAGTCGGTGGTTTCTTAATGATATTGATAACGTTACAAAGACAACTCGATATTTAAACAAAAGCCCTAAATCTAATGTCTGTTTTTAATATCAATGAGTTTTCAGCCTTAATAACGCGCCATCAAAGAATCTCAGCTATTGGTTCTCTAGTGAGTTTCAGTGATTGGCTATAAGAGAACTTCAACTATGTTAACTACATCTTTTTCTTTTTACTTACTGGTTTAACCGAAAAAGGATTGCGCGCGGTAAAATGGCTACCAGTAATACCGTCATCATTAATTGGCATATTAATACTTACCAACCTAGACAAACCTCGGCATAAATCACGCTTTGTACGAAATAAACTGGCTTCTGCGGTATCATCATCTACACGCTTAAGTTGTAAGTTAAAGTTTTTCTCACTAGTACAGCCATTAGACTTCACTAAAAACCATAAGCCATCAGCTTTAATATCAAAACCATAAATAACTTCAAGAGAGTTATCTTGCGTAGCCACATTGTCTTTTTTTTCTTCTGCTGATATTGCTGAGCAAGCTGATGTTGTCATAGCAAGCAATAATAGGAGCATGCCCTGAGTAGACTTTATTGATTTACTCATAAATTTCCTTAATAAAAAGATAAATGAGTGGGGAACGAAAAATGCCCCACTCTAACAAAATATTTTTACTTACGATTTCTTAGAGATAAAAAGAACAAGGAAAATAGCAGTATAAAACCACCGGCACCGCCACTCTTTTTCGTCTCTACAGTATCTTTAGTGATAGTAACACTTCCTACTTTACTTGAAGTAGCACCTTGTTGGTCTGTCACAATGACTTTAAAGGTTACTTTACCTGCTTTGTCACCTGCAACAAACGTTGCTTGAGTCGAAGTAGTATTATTTAGCACAGAGCCGAGTTTATCGCCAACGAGCTCCCATTTGAAAATAAGAGCATTCCCTTCTTTATCTGTACTTTTAGACGCATCTAATAGCACTTCTTTCTGCACTTTTACTGCATAAACGCTCTGAGATAAGTTAATGACAGGTGCAGTGTTCGTTGTACTAGTTTTTACAAGATCAATATAGGCTTTATTAAAACCTACCTCAGCATCATCATCTGTCTCATCTTTTGAAAAGATAAAAGCAATTCGATCAGTACCAGGGGTTAAAGCAATTTTTTCTTCTCTGAATTGTGTTTGTGTAATACCGGTAGCGAAAAATTCTGTTTTGTGACCGTTGAGCGCTATTTTTAAACCATCGTAGCCTTCTTCAGCCTGTACTAAATAGTTAAACGAAAAATCATTAACCTCAGGCTTTTTAATAATCGCTAATAAGACAGAGTTCTGTGAATCTTTAATATCACCTGATTCAACGGCATTATTACCTTGAAGTACTTGAGTTGTTTGTGCCTGCCAAAGAGCATCCCCACCAGAGTACCATTCAATATTGTCGTTATTATTATCGACCAACGTTTTCATGTCTAAACTTGTTCTTTCAAGAGCATTCATAGAAAAGAATTGCTCGGCAATACTGTTTTCTGGATGAGTCGTACTAACATTAATGTTAAATCCACCTTGCCCCAATTGGGTGCTTGTCACTTTAACAGTGAACTCACAACTCTCATTTTGTTTTAGTGCTGTACTGTTACAATTGTTCGACTCAACTGTCGGCTGCGAAACCTTGTTTAAACCGGTGAAGTTAATGTCTGTAATCGTATATTCTGTTGCACTTAAATTCTTAAATTTCAAGGTAGTAATGTCTTCATAGCCATTTTCAACATAACCAGGATTAGGTTTTTGTTGATATGACACGCCAGCTTTCTTTTGTTTTATCCAATCAAGGAATTTTGAAACACGCGCATATACCCCTGGAAAACCTGCTACAGCACAGCCTTCTCCAAAACTAACAACACCAGCTTGGTACCACTCTCCGTTTTTATTTATCACTAACGGACCACCACTGTCACCTTGGCAAGAATCTTTACCGCCCAGTTCAAAACCAGCACAAAGCATTTGTTCGGTAATTCCACCGCCATAGGCAGTATTACACTCAGCTCGGTCATATAGCGCAACGTCTACCTTTTGCAAAACGGTAGGAAACGATTGACCATCTACAGACAAGTTTCCCCAACCCATCACAGTTAATAAGTCGCCGGTACTTATCAAGGCTTCAAGTTCTGCCGTTAAAGGTTTAATCGGGGTAACATTGGTAATAGCCGTTTCTAACTCGAGTATTGCTATATCATTGTTAGTGGCAACAGAGTCATAATCTTCATGCATATAAATTTGCGCAACTTTATAACGGACTCCAGTTGTACGGTCTTTAAGATCGTATTCACCAACAACTACATCAATATCGGAAGCGATAGAGCCATCTACACAATGTGATGCGGTTAATATATAGTGCCCACCAATAAAAGAAGCACCACAAAAGGGGGATATTTCTCCACCTTCTCTAGTCGAGGATGCAATTAAGCCGGTAATAAATGGGTAGTCGTTTTGCTTCGCTTGTACACCATTAATAATTCGTTGCGATGCTATTCTCTTTGTTTCAGCATCTGATTCAGAGAAACCAGCCCCTGAACTTGCTTGGCTATAAAGAGTGATAGCTGAGCTAACAAACGCGATGACAAAGTTATTAAATTTCATTCAGTTTACTCCAAAATGTATTACCGGTCGGGTATTAGGGTACTCGTGAAGATTAACAGTTAGAAGGCACTTACAAAGTAAGCTAATGTAAGAGGAAATCGTTGTTTGTAAGTCTGTGTAAGTATCATATTTAAAAATCATTTATTAATTTAGAAGTAGGAATAATGTCCACTGAATAAAATAGTTTACCTGATAAACCATGGTAATTATCGGTTTATAAGGCTCTTATTTTCGCTGAACTTCGGGGTATATCACCATCTTCTGTGATCAGAAAACAGATGTTAACAGAATGTTTACTTTGAGTTAATTGTTTTCCGAGGTAATTAATCTTAGTCATCAATTGATGGCAGGTTCAATAAAATTGATATTCGTTAAAAGTCATCTATACATGGATTTTAGAACTATAAATTTAACAACACTGATACCAGATTAATAATGTGCCTGCTCTAGTTAAACTGCATCAGAAAAACGGCAGGTGAATCTAGCTCCGCCCGTTTTATTATTTTCGACAATTAATTCGCTATTCATTCTTTTACAAGCGGCTTTAGATATGGCTAAACCTAAACCTAAACCACCAGTTTTTCGGCTCCTACTCACATCTAAGCGAGAAAAAGGCATAAATATAGTGTCAAAGGACTCTTGAGGAATACCCTCGCCATCATCCTCTATGGTGAGTTCAATTTGTTCCTTAATTGTGCTTAACGAAATAAGTATTTGAGCTTTAGCATGAATGCTGGCATTTTTTAATAGGTTATCGACTAACAACCGCAGATAAACAGGATTCGTTGTTATTTCAAGTGATTCATCAATTAGTCGAATTACCCTAAGTTTCTCTTCGCATTTAATCGCTTTTATTCTAGATTCAATAAAGCCACAAAGCTCAATAGATTGATAAAGTTCAAATTCACCTTCCTCGTTAGTTGAGTTCAAACGCGAAAAAGCGACCACCTGACTGATCAATTCATTGATATCACCAATATAAGTATCGATATTATCCAATAATTCAATCGCTTGTTTACTTTCATTACTTTTTCTAAGTAATCCTGCCGCTAATTGAATTCGACTCAATGGTGTCCGTACTTCATGAGGGACCGCCTGAGCGAACAGTTGGTTTTCATTAACGGTATCCTTAATCGAACTTGCCATCGCATTAAAGCTAGAGGCTAGTTCATTAAGGGGTCTAGCTAACTGTTCTTCTGCTTTAATATTCATATCACCGGCACCAAATTGATGTTGAATTTTTATCAATTTCTCAATTTGATTTTGTAATGCCCTGATAGGCCAGTAAATAGTGCTTGCGATGGTAATTAATACAATACTAAGCAATAACATTGGTGCTATTTCATCAAATGAAAGCACTTCGTACTCTTCGTCTTCATATTGTTCAGAGTACTGTTCTGGGTACACTAAACCTTCAGATTCATCAAAGATGACAGTCTCAGTTTCTAAATCCCCAATAAATAGCCAAGTATTTGACTTTAGGAACGTATAAACAGCCATAAATTGATCGAGTTCATTACGATAAACATCTACCTTTCCTGAACGCCCTATCAACTCACAACCATCACAAGGAGACGTGTCTATCGGCACTATTTGCCAACTCATCGACAGTACATCAATAACCTTTGCACTCTTATCTAAGTCTTGCTGCGCATTGTTAGGTTTTATTTCACCTTGTTTTAAAAGATCGGCATACACATAATCGGTGAAGAAAACAAATTCATCAATTTCGTTTTGGCTATCCCACTTTTCAATAACGATAAGGGATAAAGTACCACTAACAACCACTGCAATAGCAACGCTAAGGTATAAACGTGTGAACAAAGAAAGTGACTGTAGTCTAGCCATTTAGCAACATATACCCTTTATTTCTTACCGTAGTGATGACTTTATAGGGCATTTGATCATCATGAATTTTTTTACGCAAGCCACTAATTCTCATGTCAATTGAGCGGTCGTTAAAGTCGTGATCAATACCTCTTAACGCTTGACAGCAATCTTCTCTCGAAACAGGAGTGCCCATACTTTTATTCAACACCACTAACATCTCAAATTCAGCTCCAGTTAAACTCAGTACTTCACCATCAAAGGTTACTCTTTGTTGGTCAATATCAATAGTAAGTCTACTGTGTTTGTTCTTTTTTTGTTTGGGTTCAATAGGGGTAACTCTTCGCATCAATGCTTCTATGCGAGCAACAAGCACGTGAGGTTTCAAGGGTTTGGTTAAAAAGTCATCCGCACCTAACTTTAGTAAACTAACTTCACTCACATCATCATCACAGGCGGTTAAGACTAAAATAGGACCACAATAAAAAGCTCTCGATTGTTTGCATATTTCGATGCCTGACAATCCCGGTAGCATCAGGTCTAAAATAACTAAATCAGGAGCATAGTTTTTTATTGCCGTCAGTGCCACAAGGCCATCATCAACGATGCTAGTATCAAAGCCCTCCGCTTCCAGATACATGGCTGTTAATCGAGATATTTCAGCATCATCTTCAATGATGAGAATTTTAGTCTTAGTCATTATGTTGTAAGTTCTTTAATTAATAAAATATTAATATCTGTGCTAAAAAGATAATCTCACTAAGTAAAATGTTTATAAATCTTTTTAATTCAGTTTGTTATTGTAAAGTATTATAACGAAGTGCTGCCGCTTGTGCTTGTGTCCATCGAGCGCTTTGTTTCAATTCTGCCAGTAAATTCATTTCTTCTACCTCTGACATTTTTAAATATCCCTTCGCTGCATCATAAGGATAGATCCCATATTCTAATTCTTTTGAGTCATAACCTGCTTGACTAAGAAGCCATATTGCATTGGCGCCAGTATAATAGAATACTTGGAATGCAAAATACTCAATGACATCTTTTTTAGTCATTAAAGTAGCATATCCATCTGAAATTTTATCCATTTCAAAAGGAGTGTGAAATATAAATTTGCTGTCATTGGCAACTTCCAATACGTTTCTACTAGCCATTTTATCTATATATAATGCACTTCCTTCATACAGTTCTTGACCTAAACCATGCTTATAAATTAAACCTGTTTGAAAGCCACTGTGCGCAGTAGGATCTCGTTTAAGCATCTCATGAATAATCACATAGTATTTTTTAAGGGATATCTTAGCTTCTTCTTGTGATATGGCATCGACAGGAAACTTCTTTAGCGTATCCATTAACATGAGTTGTAAAGATAATAGTTCATTGTTAAGCGGGTATTGAGAAAGTTTATTGAAAGCTAATTGCTTATAATCAGGATGGTTTTTAAAGTTTTCGCCTTGATAAGCATGAAATACTTCATGTACTGCTAATGAGAAAGCGCTAGTGATTATCGGGTCAAGAATCTCAACTTCATTTTGTGAGTAAGATTGAATGTAATAGCCTTTACCATCAATCCTAAAGTCATAATCATAGGCATCATTACCTGCTTTAAGCTTATCATTTGCACTGTGCATACTGCCTTCATATTTTAAGACGTTAAGTCCTTGCGACTCGTTTTCCCCAAGGTGTTGTGCATTATCTATAGTCGTTTGCGGGTTAATCACAAAAGCAGTAACTGGCTTACCGTTTTCTCTGCGTATAAAATATTGTGGTACAGATTTGTAATCATATCCTTGCCAAAGTTTTTTGGATTCAACCACATCCATTGTTTTCTTAATTTGTCGTAAGAACTTCTCATCTAATTCAGTTGCTAGCTCGGTTGAAATTGATACGTTAGGATCTGTTGGTACAGTCTTACTACGCTCAGTATTATCGTTGTTGCAACCGACAATGGTTGCACACAGAAAAAGTGGGAACAGATGAGTTGATAATGAAAGTTTCTTAGGTGAATTCATAGCGTCTTCAGAATTTAATAATTAAGTCAATGGTGAGACATTATTATCCTGTAAAAGCCCATCAATTATTGTAAGCGCACGTAAGCCTTTGTAAGTATGGTACTTGAAAGTGAGAAGTGGTTGGTTATGCTAATGTTTAATACAGTTAAGACAGCGTCAGAACTTCTGTTTAAACCATGAAGATAGGTTAATCACAAATACTTGCAACTAAGTTCAGCACATGAAAAAAGAGATAACCTAAGCTATCTCTTTATAAAGCATGTTCTGTCTTTTTATTTATCACTATAAAAACCAATTTATAATCATGTGGCTTACGAGTTTTTACGTTTAACCCGGTAAGTGGTCATCTAGTCATTTAGCAAAAATTCAGTATCAACTACAAGCCACTCCAGGGTTAAATCAGCTACGTGACAATAAAATAGGCCATGATCATGCTCATTTACTTGTTGAGTAAAATCACTTAACCAAGTCATTAAATAGCATTTAATAAAATCAAGTTGCTCTTCAGGTTCCGCGCTTACACACACATGAGCAATATAGGCTAAAATTACTGCGATATGATCGCTAGGCTCCGGAAAGTCACTGTGAACTTGTAACTTATTGTCGGTTAAAAATTCAGTCATTTGTTGATGGAGTTCACCAAATATTTGAATTTTATCTTTCTTCCTTTTGCTTCCAGTCTCAACACTTGGCTCTGCCATTTCTTTAGCGTTAACATACTGACCCGCATAAGGCGATACACTTGTTCTACCATCTACTAAAAATAAGCCACAAAAATCAGCAGCAAGTTCGAGTAATGATTCTTCACTATTTAACTTAGCTAACTTGGCTTTAATCCCATTTATTGAAACCGTCAAGCTTGGTTCAAGCGCGAGTGAATTTAAAAAATTTTCTCCTTGTGCAGAGGTTAATTGTGCCACTAAATCTGACGTTACTTCTTTAGCAAAAAGTGAAGAGAGAAAATTATAAACGACCGCTCTTGCCTCTCTTTCTTCAGCAAGTCCTTGTGCTGTTTCTTGACTTACTTGACTCATGAGCCTATCTCCAATGGTCCTTGGAATGAAGTGACTTGCGGTAATTTACCACGGAACTTCTCATAATCCACTAAGCAAGTATAGGCAGAGCATGCCTGCGCTAGTTTTGAAGAGCCAATATCTTGCGTTAAGGTATTTGGATCGCCATAGCTGCACAATGCACCCACTTTTGCGCCACCTGTGATACTGCCATCGGCGCCAACTGGGCCATACCAAGCTCCTTCATGAATACGAATGACACCTTGTGGGAAGTTACTACTAATAACGGCACCAGCAAGTAATTGGCCTCGATCATTAAATACTCTAACGACATCACCATTTTTTATGCCACGTTTTTTAGCGTCTTCTGGGTTTAAATAAACCGGCTCTCTGTCTTGTACTGTATAAGTTTGACGGTACTCTTTTGACTCACACATTTGTGAGTGTAAGCGTTTATCTGGATGACAAGATTGCATCCAAACAGGATATTTATCTGAGCCAGGACCGCCATGGCTGCGTTCACTTTTCTCCATCCAAGTTGGGTGACCTTTACAGTCATCATATTGGTAACGTTCGATTTTACGGCTGAAAATCTCAATTAAACCAGAAGGAGTGCCTAGTGGGTTGATTTCAGGATCGTCTCTAAAGTCAGCATGACGAGTCCAAGGTTTACCTTCGCCAAAATGCACATAACCGTCTTGCCAAAATTGTTCAAACTCAGGCATAACAAACTTACCCTCATTAGCGGTTTTACACTCGCTGTAGAGCTTTTTCAGCCAGTCTAGCTCTGTCATACCGCGAGTATATTCTTTTTCTTTACCTAAAATACGGGCAAAGCGGGTGAATATTTCGTAGTCAGATAAGCTATCAAATAATGGCTCAACCATTTTTTGCATGGCCAACAAACCTCTATTGGCGTAACTACCGTAAATATCAATATCGTTACGCTCCATGGTAGTACAGGCTGGTAGAACGATGTCTGAAAAACGACAAGTAGCCGTCCAGTTAATATCAATACTTACTACACACTCTAGCTTGTGAAATGCCTCTTTCATACGGTTACGGTCTTGATGATGATTCCACGGGTTGTTGCCTGAGAAAATCATCATTTTAATATCAGGGTAAGTTACTTTAGCACCATTAGCATCAATCACTTTACCAGGCTCTAAAATCGCATCAATCCAACGGGCAACAGGTATAGTGCTACTAGCGCCTTTAAAATCAGTGCTGTCAAATATCGGCTTTTGGCCTTCATCTAAATTTCGAGGGAAAGCGCCTGGCGCTGCTGCGCCTGAAGAAGGTACACCAATACTTGAGTAATGATGACCATAACTAATGCCACCACCTGGTAATCCTATTTGACCTACCATAGTGGCTAATACTGCTGCCATCCAGTAAGGCTGTTCGCCATGTTGTTGACGTTGAATACACCAGCCCATTAACAATTGTGTACGGCCAGCTACCATGGTTTTAGCTAAGTCTTTTATAATATCAGCCGGTACAGACGTAATTTTTTCTGCCCATTGTGCTGTTTTTGCAACGCCGTCACTCTCACCTGTCAAATAAGGTACAAAGCGATCAAAACCTAGGCTATAACCATCAATGAACTTTTGGTCATGTAAGTTATTGTTATAAAGCTCATAAGCAATAGCAAGCATTAAGGCGACATCAGTTTGTGGATTAACATAGATTTTTTCACAACCTAAGTAATCTTGCGTTTTGGATGCGACGGGATCGATGCTAATGACTCGGATTTTCCCTTGCTTTACTTTCTCTTTTAGTTGAGCAAGGTATTCATAACTTTCGTGGGTTTCCGCATTCCAACCCACCTGTAAGTTTTTATAAGGATCGTTAGCCCACAATATAATCGTTTTAGCATTCTCTAAAATAAGTGGCCATGAAGTACCTTGCGCATACACTTCGGTTGAGCCTAATACATAAGGCAATATGGTTTGGCCAGCACCGGTAGAGTAATCGCCAATTTTTTTGACAAAATTACCATGCATGGCAACGGCGCGTTGCATGTGGCTAGTACTAGAATGTAATTGCCCCGTAGCACGCCAACCTGTTTGTCCTGCATGTAACCCTGAAGGACCATAATTGGTTTGCACTTCATCTAGTGATTGCTTAAATAGGGTTAACGCTTGATCCCAAGTCACTCGAACAAAGCGAAAATCGCCACGCTGCGTAGTATCACTTTTATGACCTTTAAGTAAAAAGTCTAAGCGAACCATAGGGTAGCGAATACGTGAAGGGTTATAAACTAAACCTTTAACCCCATTAATCATATCGGTTGGATACTTGTCTAAATCAAACGGTTTAACTTGGTCAATAACACCATTTTTACGTTTTACTTTAAAAGCGCCAAAATGTGATCCTGTTGTTAACCAATCATCACGGTTTTTTGCACCAATTTTTGCCAAAGCAGTTAACGGAGTTAACACTGAAGCTGCACTTGCTAGGGTGAAAGAGGTTGCTAAGATACCCTTTAAAAAATTTCTTCTTTTCATGATTATTCCTTTCATGGGATAAGCTCCGATTAATGTTCTTTTTTAACAAAAGTTGATGAATGTTGTTGTAAGTATTTTTGTACCAGAGCTTGAGTATCTTGGTCCATGTTGACAAAAGCGATCATGCCTTGGAACATACCTGGCCACGTATTAGCGTCAAAGTGAGCTTCGTCTGGTTGAGTATGACAAACACTACAACTGCTTCTAAAAGTATCTCTCGCATAATCCCAAAGTGGTTGTTGCTCAGTAATTAAGTACTCTGCTTCTGTCCAAAGCTCTGTTTCTACACGTTGCCACTTTAACCCCGTCATATCGTCTTCTTTTTCTTCAAAGCCGTTGATGATACCTTCCGTTCTTGCGGCATCTTTTGTTAATTGTGCGGTAAGCATATTGATACCAAATTCAAGGTAAATGACTCGACCTGCACCCATTTTTTTACGCCAGCCGTCAATGGCAATTCTTACGCGGTTATCTTTACTTTCTAATACCTTAACCTTAGTCGCAACATTTAAAGTACCAGCTTCAACATCACCGTTTGAACTAAAAAATAGCGGCTTAGTTAAAGCGGCGAAATACTCTTGTCCCGTGGAGAAATTACTCGGTCCTGTACCTACTTCAGCAATTAATTCAGGTGCTCTTGCAGTACCCATATCAGGTAAGGTATGTGCTATGCCTTTATGACAATCGACACAACTTTGGTCTTTTTCAGCAGCACGTTTCATTTGCTTTTGAGCAAGTTTTGACATGTCTTCCCATTTCATTGAGTCATAATTGTGACAATTTTTACACGCTAATGAATCATCTCTATCAAAACGTCCCCATTCGCGAGATGCCATTTCCAAACGTTTGTTTTCAAATTTTTCATCGGTATTAACTGTTTTAAAAAACCAACCCCAAACATCACTCGATGCTTCCATTTTTCTGGCAATTTTCCGCCCCCAACTATGTGGTACATGACAATCAGGACAAGTAGCACGTACGCCCGAATGATTAGACCAATGCACCGTTTTTTGTAATTCTTGATAAGGTTTACTTTCCATACTGTGACACCCAATACAGAACTCTTCGGTATTGGTTGCTTCTAACGCAGTGTTGAAGCCACCCCAAAAAATAACGCCCATAATGAATGCGGTTAAACTGATGGAGCCTAAAGTTAAGTATTTGGCTGGCGTATTAAGTGTTTGCCAAAGGTTTTTGAACCATTTCATGTTGATAATCCTCGTTATTCTTAATTTTTTACTTTATTTGAGAGAATGCTAGTGGCTTTCCTAGTGAGGAATTACGCCGCCAAATGCCTGAATTAACCAAATGATTAGACCGTAACCACCGATAGCGAAAACGCTTAGTACGGGAAATAGCACGACAATAATGAATCCTAATGCTTTAAGTTCTTTACACTTTTTCTTTTCACCTGTTTCTTTGTTTGTTTGTTCCGTGGTCATGTCGAAACTCCTCGTTTAATCAATAATCTGGGATGTTTGTTGAATGACTTTTCGTTTCATTCAAGGTTTTTTGATGAAGCAATTATAGATAAACAATGTGAATGACCATGTACTAGGAAATGACAGCTTGCGAGAAGTTGTGAAAAGATATGAACAGAAATGTGCAAATTAATTGCTACGTAAGTAAAACAGCTGAAGTGAGTTAAGTGCAGATAACGTTTAGAACCGTAAAATGACAAAAACAGCAAAACTGTTAAACTTCGCTGCTCTTCTGTCTTTTATTTATTACTTAACTTGAACTATGGATAATGAGCGCTTGATGCCTTAGTAAATCAATAACTTAGATTCCAGTGAGAAAATATCAACAAACTCAGAGTCGTAAATGTCCAATCAAGGTTTCAATTTATGCGGTTATCAAGGCAAAACGTTTATGAATAGCGGGCTATTTATCGACGTTTTAACGATGAGAACCACAAAAATAGGAATGTTGAGCAAGTGCTGCTTATCCAGAGTTCAGGTTATTTAAACACTAAACCGTCTAAACTAGGTAGCTTAGACCTGCTTTGTTAAAGTAGATGACTAAAAGCTTTTGCTAACACTAAAAACAAAGCGCTCATCAAAGATTTTTTGACCTTGTTCCGAGCCATAAACCTTATGTGAGCTATCTACATCAGAGTCGTGATAACGCACATCAACATTAAGGCCATAAACGTTTTTACTTAAACCTAAGTTCCAATGAGCCCAACCTTCAGCACCTTCTCCTGATAACTCTTGATAACCGACTGAGCCTGAAAGCTTAATACCATTATCAAACGTTTTGCTCGGGTGAACAGCGTAGTTAATACCGCTCCAGCCATCAACACCAAACCAATCATTAAGGGTTGGAGTTACTTCAAGTTCTATTTTTACTGGGCCTAAGTCTTTAGCAACCTTCATCCAAAGTTCGGTATAGTCCATGTCTTCAACGCCTGGATAGGTATAGTGAAAGACAAAAACATTGTAACTAATATCACTATCACCAAAGGTACCAAACTTACCAATGTAAGGCGCTAGTACGGCTCTGATATCTGGGGTAGATTCAAACTTATTGGTTGCGCCAAATACGCCAGCATAAACCCCATTTTCATGAGTCCAAGTAAAGCTACCTTTAATGGCTGGAATATCGCCATCAGCGACTTCAGATTCACCACGAAACACGTAATCGGTTGCCATTTCAAGTGAGCCACTGAAGGTGCCATTAAATAGTTTTTCTTTACTTTGCTCACTGCTTGCTAAAAAAGGGCAAGATAGTAACATTGTGCCAATTAGTACGCGGTTTGCTGTTTTTATTACTTTATTCATAACTTAAAACTCCAAGATTGATATAAATCAGATAAACTATTTTTGATGGCGTTATTGTATCGCTCAGTTATGAACAGCATTGTGTGCTTAGATGAACACATTATGTAAAAATGCATAAATACCAATTCAATTAAGTTTGTTCTCCCTCTGGGAACTTGTTTAGAAAACAATAGCTACACAAACTTTTGATTTACTAAGACTTATTAATAGTCTGTTATTCGGTGGTGTCATTTACTTCTGATAACAGTCGGATAGGAAAAAAGCTTGAACGATAAACATATTTTAGTGGTAGAAGATGAAGCGATAACACGAGCTAAACTGGTGGGCTATTTCCAACATGCTGGCTATCGAGTCAGTGAAGCGGAAAATAAAAGCCAAATGATGGTGGTATTGGAGAATCATCACATTGATTTAGTCATGTTAGACATTAACTTGCCTGATGAAGATGGCTTGATGATCACTCGAAACCTGCGCAGCCATTCGAACATTGGCATTGTGCTTGTGACCGGGAGAACTGACTCTATCGATAAAATTATTGGTTTAGAAATGGGCGCTGATGATTATGTTACTAAGCCTTTTGAGTTAAGAGAGCTGTTAGTTCGCGTTAAAAACATTCTATGGCGCATATCATTAACCGAGCAAAAATCTGTTATAGCTACAGAAGATGAGGAAGATGACGATTTATTTCATTTTGGTCAATGCAGTTTTGATATTCCAAAACGAAAGTTGCTCAAAAATAATATGCCAATAAAACTAACTAAAGCTGAATACGATATTTTAGTGGCTTTTGTCGCTAATCCTAGCCGTGTCCTCAGCCGAGATCGATTACTTAATTTAATTGAGCATAGAGTTGATGCACCCAATGATAGAACCATCGATGTGCTGGTTCGTCGTTTACGCCACAAAATAGAAGATAATCCGAAAGATCCACAGATTTTCACGACAATTCATGGTGAAGGGTATTTATTCGCCGCTGATATTACCTAGCTTAACAAACAGTTGATGTAATCAAGTAGCAAATTCAAATGCTACTTGCAGTTATTTTATCTCAGTAACTTTAACACTATAAATAGGCTTAAAGTTACTTGGTGATAATGACAACTCAGTCTTTAGCTTGTTTATAGTTGCCTGATCTATCGTGATAATTTCAGGTGCCTGCAAAGTTTTCACCTTCCCAGTTTGTAGGTAATCAACCGCTTGGTTAATGGCCATCCTTCCTTGTAATACCATTTGATCTGAATTGGCCATTAAGATTTTATGACGCTTAATGCCACGATAAACGCCATGGCTAAGGTAATGACTTAGGATCTCAGGTTGTTGCTCTTTAGGTAACCTTCCGACCTCATTTATTGCCATTTCAGCCATCACAGCATTGCCCGCTAAATAATCGATGTCTCTATATTTTTTCAAGGTGTCTTTGAGCAAAGAAAACTGCGTTATCTTCTCGTTTAAACCGTGCTCGATAGCGATTATTTCAATAGGACTATTCACAAGTGCGGCTTGTAAACCTTTGGTAGATTGCAGACTCCCTCCTCCCCTTTTAGGGCCTGGAAACCAAGCAAGTGTTGCTGGTGTAGCATTGAAATTATTGTGATGGTGCTTAACCAGATATTCTCCCAACTGATAACCCATTTGATACCAAGAGACACCTGTTCTACCACTAATATTCTTAGTGGCTATTTCATTTACTAAGGCAAAAACTGGCGTATGCTGATTAACTTGTGCAAGTTTTTGATTTAATGCCTCAAAATTAACCGAGCCTACTAATATTGCGCTTGCTTGCCAATGAATACATTGTTCAATTTGTCTTAACTGTTCGCCCTTATTCTGGTAGCCTCCCGCATCTAGGACTTTTAATTCAATTGATCTTTGTTTTGCCTGTTCAGTCATGCCAAAATTGATGCTAAGCCAATAAGAATCTTTTAGATGAGGGTAGACCGCGCATAGTTTAATTTTGCTCGTGGATACTTTACCTGTTGGTAGGTCGCTTTCTGCTATTGTACTCGTTGCTCGGTTGTTATTTAACTGGCCTTGACTAGCTGCGGCTGCTGATGAGAAAAATAAACAATGAACAATATTGAGTAGTAACACTAGAAATATTTTCACAAAAAGACTCTATTTAAAATGAATACACGGGCCGTATAAAAGAGGATATTACATTGCACTTTCGTCGAAGTATAGGTAACAAACTATTATTTGCCTTTAGCTTTGTTGCGGGTTTACTGCTGTTTGTTAGTATTGTTGCTTGGAATGGCCTCAGCCTGATTGCCAGCACTGGTGATATTATTACTCAACAAACCTTACCTACGCTTTCAAGTGCAAGAGAGTTAGCGAACCTCAGTTTGCAAATTACCCATAAGACAACGTTATTAAAAAATGTCTCAGATGAAGAACAACGTCAAGAAATTAGTCAGACACTGACATTGCTACATTTAGCGGTTGAAGATAAATTTACTGCCCTTGAGTTACTCAACCTCAACAAGAAAAACTTACCTTCGTTAATTAGTTTAAAGAAAGATATTAACCAAGGCATTGAGCAACTTGATCTCTATGCCAAAAATAAAATCACCAATCAACAACAACGTGATCAAGCCTTTACTGTGGTGAAAGCGTCAGTTCATGAAATTTCTGTTTTATCTCAATCACAGGTAGCTAATGCGAGTACCTTTGCGTTAGTTCGCTTATCAGGGCTTTACGATTTAATTGAGCAGAAAAGTAATCTGCTACAAGCAAAACAAGATATTGATTTAATCATTGATGAGGACCTCAATTTACTTGATAAAATGGCAGCGTTAGAGCGTAATGCTTTGGAGTTAGAGCAAATTGCTAACTTGGTTATTACGACACAACAGTACCAGCAACTTAATGAACTAACCCGAAATAAAAATAGACTATTATTGCTGATATCAAACTTAGTGGATTCAATTACTGATCCCTATAGAGTTAACTTAGCCAATATCGCGCTTGATAAGCTCAATTTATTTGATAACTTGCTTATTAATCAGCAAAGAGCCATTGAATTGGATCAAAAGCAAAGCTTACTTCACCAACATATTTCTAATCAATTAACGCAATTAAACCAAGGCATATTGTCACTGGTTGAGAAGCAAGGTGAGTTAGCCAAAAAAACCAGTCAACAGCATCAAAAATTGGTTTCGTGGTCTCAGAACGTATTTTTAATTACCACCTTATTATCACTTATTGTCATTGTCTTTGTGATGTGGAAAGTGGTTTATCAAGGCATTGTTTTTAAGTTGCAGAAACATACTGACGCAATAGAAAAATTAGCCGCTGGTGATTTAGAGATTACGGTTGAATCATCAAATGATGAAGAGTTAAAACATTTAGCTGAAGCGCTCGATGTTTTTCGTGAGCACGCGATTAAGAAGCAACAGCTTGAGTATGAGCAACTACAGACAGAACAAGAATTACGGTTACATAAGGAAAACCTTGAGCAGTTGATAAATGTTAGAACGCAAGAACTACGGTTTACCAATGAGAAGTTAAACAGTGAGTCTAAGGCGCATGCTTTAGCAAAGCAGCAAGCAGATGAAGCTAATAGAGCTAAATCAGTCTTTTTAGCGAGCATGAGTCATGAAATACGTACACCAATGAATGGCATGATCGGCACATTAGAGTTGTTAACCGATACCAAGCTCACGTCAGAACAGCAAAAATATGCTCAAACTATTTTATATTCAGGGGAAAGTTTATTAGATATTCTGAATGATATTCTTGATTATTCAAAAATTGAAGCGGGCCATATAGCGCTTTCTTACCGTGCCATTGATTTAGGCAAGCTAGGAGAGGATGTTGTACATTTAATGCGAGCAAGAGCGCAAAATAAATCGTTGCAGCTGCACTTTGATAAAAAAGGAAATATTGAAAACTGGTACGTTGCTGATTTAGGTAAGTTGCGACAAATATTAATAAACCTGATCAATAATGCGATTAAATTTACTCAACGAGGCAGTATTGTTTTATCAATAGTCATTAGTGATGAAAGTAGTACCGAAGGTTCAAAGGTAACATTTTCAGTGACTGATACCGGCTGCGGTATTGCTAAAGAGAAGCAAGCTGATGTTTTTAAAGCATTTACTCAAGTAGATAATCTTCAGAGTGCAGTAGGTACAGGTTTGGGTTTAGCAATATGCCAGCGACTTGTCAGTGCTATGCAAGGGACTTTAACCCTTGAAAGTGAAGAAAGTCGTGGCAGTTGTTTTACTTTTACTATTCCATTAGCTCGTGCTTCAGCAGAAGCGATTTGCGCTCAGCAAGTGCTGTTTTCGCCATCAAAAACGTCATCTCAATGTTATCAAGTACTGATTGTCGAGGATAACGAAATTAACCTTAATGTCGCTTGTGCCTTGGTTGAAAAATTGGGTCATAAAGTCACAGCCGCCAAAGATGGTGCTAGCGCGTTGAAATGTATGCACAACATTCAATTTGATTTAGCCTTACTCGACATCAATCTACCTGATATTGATGGCGTAACGTTATCTCAACAACTCAAGGTTATTGCTAAAGAAAAGCAGACTCCCTTCAAAACGATCGCTGTATCAGCGCATGTTTTTAATGAAGATATCGCTAAATTTATACAGTCTGGCTTCGATGGTTTTGTTGCCAAACCCGTACAAATGAAAAAATTAAAACCAAGCATTGCCAAAGTAATGTTTAATGTTGAAGGGTTAGTTAACCCACGAATTGACATTGAGGTTGAACAGCCGTTTGAAATACCGGAAGCAGTTGTTGTTCCAGCTCCAGCTAAAGTGGACTCTCTAGTTGAAAGTAACGAGCTTAGTGAATTTTTATTATTTGATGCCAGTATTCCTAATCAAGATATTGAGTACTTGGGCAGCGATAAGGTAATACAACTTACTCAGTTATTTTGCCAACAAATAAATAAGGAATATAGTGATTTTGCTAGTTTATCGACCATGGATCAACACGCAAAATTACATAAGCTTAAAGGCGCTGCTATCGGTTTAGGCCTAGTTAGGTTATATCAGCTTTGTCACACACTTGAAATCAACACAAAAGACAATAAGCTTAACCCTTCACAATTACTCATGATTGACAAAATAACTCAATTATCGAAGGACTCGCTTCAACGATATTCGCAAAGTCTTAAAAATATTTAGTCTCTAAAATTATTTGAATAATGATTTTCGGCTGACATTTAATGATACTTCATTATTGTCACCAAGCGAGACCATGCCATTGTTTTACATTGAACCACCATCAAATAACATTTGTATATTCACACTCGAAGGAATCTCATGGGATAAACTTTCTATTTACCAACAGAAAAATAATTTTAGCAGTCATCAGAACAATATAATTTAACCTTTAATAACCCCTTAGAGCAATGACGTTTCTAATTGATGATCTGACAATTCGTACTTGGCTAAAAGATAGTTTTTATTATCTCTTTTTAAATAAGTTTTGGTATTTTGAATCGATTCAACAAATATTTCTTTTCCAATAGCCTCTATTTTTAATGGATTATTCGTTAAGAGATGTAAACTTGAAACATTCATCGCTTTGAGCATATTTATTGCATCATCATAGTTTCTTTCATCATCATTGAAGCCAAGTTTTCTATTTGCCTCGTAGGTATCAATACCTTTCTCTTGAAAAAGATAAGAGTCTAATTTGTTATATAAACCTATGCCTCTCCCTTCTTGTCTAAGATATAGAATGATGCCGCCTTTATCTTTCATAATGCTGATCGATTCGTCTAACTGTTCACCGCAATCACACCGAGAAGAATGGAAAAGATCGCCAGTCAAACATTCAGAATGAACTCTTACTAAAGGAGATTTCTGCTGTTTATCTGCACGATTAAACACTATAGCAATATGTTCTTTATCATCAACAAGATCAGTAAAGCTGATAATTTCTGCAGGAATATCACCTTTTATGCTTAATTTAACCCGTGCTCTTATTGCGGGTTTACTTTCATTTAACGTCATATTTATAACCTAGATTAAATCGATTAAGCTCGCTGCTATTTAAAGCAGTAACGAAACTAGAATAAGTTTTATCCCATATTTTATTTTTCATTGTCTAACTGAGTTCTAACAATAGAACTGAATATTGACTCAGTTGATATAGCAAAAAATAGTAATGCAAAACATTATTGCGGTTAAAACTAAATACATTGGATACACTGAAAATGAGGATAAAAATAGTGAATACAAGGCTAACCGGTAAATAATTGCTATAGGGTTAATCAATTAACGTATGATTCCTTTGCAAGAACTTGCTTAAATTTATCACCTTTTACATTGTTGCAGCCAAATCATCACGTTGAAATTACTGACTAAACGGGATAAGCAGTCGCTATATTACTTCTAAACATTCATCTTGAAGCTATAACTTTCAATACATAGCTAAATCTAGAATAATTAAATAAAAACGAGCATTTTTCAATGCAGTCTATTACCCGCTATTTTACAAAGTTATCGTTTAAAATACTCAACAGCCACTTATGCAGTGGATTATTCTGAGATCTAGGATGCCAAGCGGCAATAACATTAAAGCTGGGTGGATTTTCAGAAATTTGAACTGGTACCACTTTTGGATGGGGTAATAGCCGTGAAGGAAGAAAACCTATGGTATTAGATGCCTCAATGATATCAGGAGCAGAAGAAAAACTTGGCACAGACATAATGACATTACGTTTAAAGCCTTTACGCTCAAACCACGCATCATGAGATCCTTTAAGATTAGCTCTCGAAGGGGATACAATCACTTGAGGCATATCTGCTATTTCTTTTAGATCATATTCCTTTCCCCTAAATTTAGAGTTTACTCCGGTAACACAAACATGATGTTCTTCGAATAACAGCATATTAGGATAATTATCTGGGATAAATTCAGGAAACGTAATGACTAAGTCTAGCTCTCCAGTCACCATCAATTGATGCAAGTTATCTGATTCAAAATCTCTAATTACTACCTTTAAATTAGGCGCTTCAGTATTGATTATTTTAATTAAAATCGGAAATATTGTGACTAAGGCATAATCTGAAGTACTGATCTGTAACACGCCAGTAAGGCTTGAGGGGATAAAGTTTTCAGGTGAAATTAAGTTATCAATATCTGAGAGTATTTGATTTAACTTATGCTCCATATTTTCGGCAACTTGTGTAGGAATTACGCCATTGCTTGTTCTAATAAACATTTCATCATCGAAAGTATTTCTTAGTTTTTTGAGTTGTTCGCTTATCGCTTGTTGCGTTAACCCCATTAAATTAGCGACTTTCGATAAATTTCGTTCTTGCAATAAAAGCTGAAGTATTCGTAATTGCTTAATGTCTAGCCTATTGATACCACTCAAAATTGTATTCCTAACAAGTATTGTTTGTTTTTAATTGTAATACATCAAGCATAGCATACATCCAATTAGTTTGAATGAATCAACAGCAGGCTTGTAATAGCCATTTTAACGCTTTCATCATTGGAGTATAAATATGAAGTTTAATAGTTTATTTAGTGAGGTTTCTCTTGGTTCGTACACCTTGAAAAATCGTATTGTATTACCCCCTTTAACACGTTCGAGAAGTTCACAACCGGGTAATATTCCCAATGACCTCATGGCTGAATATTATTCACAACGTTCAGGTGCTGGTTTTATGGTAACCGAAGGAACACAAATTGAACCAAGGGGTCAAGGATACGCGTGGACACCCGGTATTCACAGTAAAGAACAAATTGAAGGATGGAAAAAAGTAACTGAAGCGGTTCATGACGCCAATAGTGTGATTTTTTGCCAACTTTGGCATGTTGGTAGAGTGTCACATGTCTCTTTACAACCAAACGAAGGCCTACCTGTAGGTCCTTCTGATATTCAAGCTGACAATGTAAAAGTTTTCATTGAAACCGCTCCTGAAGTGGGCGCTTTAGCAGATCCAAGTCAACCTCGAGCATTATCTACAAGCGAAGTTGAAGACTTAGTTGAGATGTACAGACAAGCAGCGGTAAACGCTAAAGCAGCTGGATTTGATGGTGTTGAATTACATTGCGCCAATGGTTATTTAGTTAACCAATTCATCTCTGAGCATACCAATAACCGATCTGATAAGTACGGTGGAAACCTAGAGAATCGTTTACGATTTTTAAAAGAAATCACCGAAGCGGTAACACAAGTGATGGGCGCAGACAAAGTAGGCGTTCGATTTGCGCCATTATTTGAAAGTACCGATGAAGATCGCGTTTACCTTGGATTAGTAGAAAGTGACCCGCATGCAACGTATATTGCAGCGATAAAAATACTGAATGATATTGGTATCGCTTATTTATCCCTTGCCGAAGCTGATTGGGATAATGCACCGGATTTACCAGATGCATTCTATCAAGATGTTAGACAATATTTTGCAGGCTGTATTATGTATGCCGGTAAATATACGCCAGAAAAAGCATTACGAATTCTGACAGAAGGTAAAGGCGATATCTTTGGTTTTGGTCGACCATTTATTGCTAACCCTGATCTCCCTGAAAGAATAAAAAATGATTGGTCTTTAAATAGTGTCGACCCCACAAGTATGTATGGTGGCACTGGTAAAGGTTATACCGATTATCCTCAGCATACTGGCTAGTTTTTATTCGTATCAAAGCCAAGGACGGCACACGCTTAGGGTAATCATTTCAAGCACCACTATTTGAATGTAAAAGTACTCCTTTCTTTAAGGGAATATTTTTAGTTATCGTTTTAGTTATATCATCAATAAACTCTCGAGCCCCTACCCTTCAACGTTATATTTTCCTTATAAGCACATTAAGTATTTCTCTGCTTAGATTACGTTAACATTCAGCCAAAACCTCGACGGTACAAACAACTTAAGGTTTTATGTCAGCTCAATGGTCTGTCTGGTCTGTCTGGTCTGCTTGATTATCCCTATATATCCAACAGGGATACAATTTAAAGTTGTACCCCCAACAACAACATGTTGTTTTATTTTGTTTCTGTTGTTAATTATTCTTATCTCATAAGTTATTGCAAAGAAACAAACCAGACATCAATTGCTGGTTCCTGCAATAAAGTTGCTACAACCGTTCCACTTGAAGACGCATGTTCAAATGGTACCGGTATAAACATAATTTTCTTTTAATGGTGTTGTTATGAATAATATATTGAAATCAATAAACCCAAGTTCTGGCGAGTTAATTGGAGAAGTGAAAATCACTTCTCAAGATGAAATAAATGAAAAAGTGGTAAATGCCAGAACAGCATTTAATCAATGGAAATTAGTGCCTTTGAATGAACGAGTTGACATCATCACCCGTGCTTTTGAAGCCTTAGCACCGATGCAAAGAGGTTTGGCAAAACTGATAAGTATGGAAATGGGCAAAAGTGGCGGTCGCTCTGTGGGTGAGGTTTCTAGTGTTATTCACAATGCTGAATATATTTCAAGTAATGTAGCCTTATCATTGAGACCAACAAATATAAGTGCTCATACTGAAATTCAATATTTACCCTTAGGTGTTGCAGCCGTAATCGCCCCTTGGAATTATCCTTTAGCAATGGCAGCTAATCTTATAATTCCTTCATTGGTCGCCGGAAATACTGTGATTTTCAAGCCCTCAGAAGAAACGCCTGTAGTCGCAGATAAAATGGTTGCAGCGTTAAATGAACATTTACCAGAAAATATTCTTCAAATCGTCCACGGCAGTAAAGACGTTGGTCAAATGGTGGTCGAATCAGACGTGAATATTATCGCTTTTACTGGTTCACAAAAAGCAGGCAAAGACATCATGAAAAGGGCTAGCTCTGGCTTGAAACGACTAATAATGGAATTAGGTGGTAATGATCCGTTAATTGTAATGCGTAACGCTAATATCGATGCAGCAGCTAGGTTTGCGGTTGGAAGTAGCTTTGAAAATTCAGGTCAAATGTGCATCTCGACAGAAAGAGTCTACGTAGATGGAAAGGTAGCTGATATATTTGAAGCAAGAGTAAAGGCACTGGTCGCCAATTATAAAGCAGGCCCGTGGGATGATCGTGAAGCATCAATTGGCCCGTTGATAAATGACAATCAATTTCAAAAAGTTAACCATCATATATCTGATGCAATCGATAAAGGGGCAAAGTTGCTCGTTGGCGATTTGGCGCAAAAATCACCGTATATCGAACCCACGGTGATATCAGGTATTACGCCGGACATGTTACTAGAAAATGAAGAAACATTCGGACCTGTTGTTGCTATCGCAAGGTATGAAAATATTGAAGAAGCGATATCAAGAGCCAATGATTCTGACTATGGACTAGGCGCTGTCGTTTTTGGTGCTCAAGGTGCCCTTGACGTTGCGAATCAATTAGAAGCAGGCATGGTTGGCATTAACCAAAGCGTTGGCGGCGAAGGTGATAGTCCATGGGTAGGCGCAAAACATAGTGGTTTTGGTTACAGAGGGTCACCAGATGGACATCGCCAATTTACTCAAGTTAAGGTGTTAAACAAATGAAGAGCTTAAACCAAGAGCAAAGTAATAGCAGTCCATTTTATGTCGTGGCACGAGAGCCTGGGGCGGAAAACCCTAATTTACCTACATGGACACCTGTTGATGAATATTCCATTGGACTAGCAGACAATAAGGACAGTGTTGTTGCGCGTAAAGATATTCCTGATGTACCAGGTGCCTTTCAATTGTTGAATGTACTCTCTGATAAAGAGTGTAATAAATTTATTAATATAACTGAAAACCTTGGCTATTTGCCTGATGCGCCAGTTTCATTACCAAGAAATATCAGGCACAACGATAATGTAACCATGGTAGTAGATGAAACCACTGATTCTGTTATTTGGCAACGCGTAGCGCCGTTATTTTCCATCGGTGATGATAATTTCCATGGGTTAAATGCACTTGGAATTAACGCACGATTTAGGTTTTATCGTTATCAAGAGGGTGATTTTTTTAGCCCTCATATTGATGGCTCTTGGCCAGGCAGCCGTGTCATAGATAAAAAACTTGTAACCCAAGCTTATGAAGACCGATGGAGTCAGATGACCTTCCTAATCTTTTTGACTGATGATTTTGAAGGCGGGGCTACACAATTTTTGGTGCATAAAGATAAACCAAACCTGCCCGCAAGGCATGACAAGGATATTAAAAAAATCAATATCCGAACGCCTAAAGGCAGTGTTTTAGTGTTTCCTCATGGCCAACATCCGATGCATTGTTTGCACAGTTCAGAGCCTATATTAAAAGGCACTAAATACATCATCAGAACTGATGTTTTATTTGAAGTCTAGATGACAACAAGCTTGTTGTTCAAAACGTTAAAGTCATAGCTAACAGTTTTAACCTATGACTTTAACTTAAGGTTTTCATTGATAAGAAAAAACATTATAAGCAAACTTTTAGTTCTGCTTCTTCATCCATTTCAGAACAATCCTGAAGTTAATATTACTCATTTACTTTTCATAGGGAGCAAGATAATAGGCATAAAAAATTACAGCAACACTAGCTCCTAAACATAACCACGATAGGATATCGAGCCAGCCATGGCCAATAAGCGCAGCAATAATACCGACTAACGCAATGGTATTTATCAGTAACGGCCATCGCCAAACAGGCTGAGATGATATTAATTTTTTTCCTGCATCAACTTTAGTTCTATGTTTAACTTTAGTTTCGGTGTTAGTTTTCATCTCAGCCCCTCTGTCTCTATTAAAGCATTTGTGGGTATTTCCTGAGTATTACCTACCCTGACCTTCTTATGCTTTTTTAACCATAACAGTAGGCCTGTCCACAAGGTAACAATGGCCATGATGTTCAAAATAGTCCAGATAATTTTAAGCGGTAAACCACCATAATCACCAAAGTGCAAAGGCACCGAGATATTGATCATATCTAAATACCAAGGGGTTTCTCTCATTGAGGATATTTCACCAGTACTTGCATCAATTAAGGCAACTTTTAATAAGTGTTCAGTTAATGGCGTATTCCCTTTCCAGCCCACGGTATAATGATACGGTGTAGCGTAGGGGCTGCCCGGCCAAGACATAAAGGCTATATTGGCATCAGGCACTTTTTTCAGTACATTGGCGAGAACAATATCAGGTGAAACGTACTTTTTTAGTGGTGCTATATTTTGATATTTCGCCTTAATTTTCGATAATTCACCATTTTGCCAGATAGCTGTTAAAGGGGTTACTAAGGTTAAGATAATGCCTGAAATAGTCACAACGCTTACCCAAGCAACCGTTATAATCCCGACCATGTTATGAGTATCTAGTCGTTTAATATTCTTATCTTTATTCTGACGAACTGTGGCAAAAGAAAGCCGTTTTATATAGGGCGCATAAACGACAACCCCTGAGATAATCGAGATAAAAAATATAAAGCCCATAAAGCCTAAAAATAACGTACCAGGCAGTCCCATCAGCATGCTGGCATGCAAATCAAGAATAAAAGCCATCACTCCTTCATTTTTTGCCGGAGCAGCTAAGCGCTCACCTGTTCGACTATCAAAAGGGGCGATTAACACATCGCTTTCACCGGCGGATACTGATGTGCCTAATACGGCACTGATCATTGGTTTGCTCTCATCCCAAAATAAGAAGATCAGCGGCCAATCTGGCTTTTCAGCACGAGCAAGCAGCTCAATAACAGCTAGACTCGCCTGCTTTTCTGACTGCACTTCAATAAACTCGGGTAACGATAGTTCATCAATTTCTGCATGAAATATTAGCGGTAGTCCTGTGATGCATAACATGAGTAAAAAAACAGTACAAATTAAGCTGCTCCACTTGTGCGTAGCATGCCAAACTTTCATGGTATTACGTGAGATAGCCATACTTAACCTAGAACGTAGATTTGAATAATTAAAAAGTTTCTTTCGTTTTACCTGAAAGAAACTTTAAATAAGAAAGCGCTGTTATTACAACTAATCTTTTATCAGTGCCTAAAATGAATAGGTAACTGAGGCACCAATATTTCTTGGTTCAACGATGGATGAATAACCTCTAGGGTAGGCTCTTCCTACTGGCTCATTACTCACTAGCTCTTGCTCGTCTAGAGCATTATTAACAAAAGCTGCGATTAACCAGTTTTCTGTTTCATAATTCACATTGAGTCGTGTTAGCACATAACCGCCAGCTTTTCGCTCTTCTGTATTGGCAAAGTCACCAAAATACTCATCAACATAATTAACCGAAACGCCGACGTTAAAGGCTTCAGTCAGCCAATATTTACCACTTATATTGGCAGTAATCTCTGGTGCAGAGTTCAACTCATTACCCGTTGCTTCAGCATAATCATTACCCGCATCTTTGATTTCGGTTTTTAATAAACCTAAGCCAGCATTAACTTGAAAATCATCGGTGATCATTGCAGACATTTCTAATTCCAAGCCGTATGTTTGCGCATCATCCATATTCACTATGGTGCGTGATGAGCTTAATGCTTGATAATCATCAAAGTTGTTAAAAAATATATTGGCACTTAAATTTACATTATCAGAGAAGCTACTACGTACTGTAAATTCATAAGTATTCACGGTTTCAGCATCATAATAGTAATATTGTTTTGTTGGCCAACTTAATGCCCCACCAGCTGAGTTATAACCGCGACGGCCGCTGAGTGATAAAGTCGTTTCATCAGAAATTTGATATTGCAGCACAAGCTTAGGCAAACTGATGGTATTACTTTCATCTAATTTAACATTATTAATGTCGTTATTAGGCATTGAGAAATCACGCTTTTGAGTTTCCTTCTCGACTCTTCCGCCAGCAATAACCGTCCAAGCGTTTGCAAAGTTATAACTGACTTCACCATAAATAGCATTTGAATCACTGATGTCATCGCCATTGTATGGAAAGGCACCAATACTATAAAAATCTTGTTCCCGCTCAAAGTGAGCAAAACCAATAAAGCCATTTAATGTTGGGTTATTGTTTCCAAAGTTTATTTTGGCATCAAGGGTGGTATTGTTTTCATCCATTTTTACGAATTGCTCTTTTGCTTGAGTTTCATCGTAAGTATCCATTGCCCATTGATAATCCATCACAGCAGCTAAAAAATCGACCGACATGTAATCATTGATTTCATAGTCAAGTTTCAAGCTAATGGTTTCTGATTCTGTATCCATGTAGGTTGGATTTATAGGTTCAAAAGAATAAGGATCATCTCCCACATAATACTTACGGCCAGAATTGCCTTTTTCATCATTGGTTGAATAGGTTAGTAAAGCAGAAAAATCTTCAATTGCACTGGGCTTCCAAAGTAACTTTGTTTTTAAGCGATTAGTTTCGATTGCATTGAGATCATGTTCTGGAGGGTTTGCCTCATAGATCACTGGATTATCGATAGTATCACCGTCAAGTCGTTGAAATGACGCTCGAAATGCTAGTTCATCTTCAATCAAAGGTCCTGAGATCACAGCCGAAGAGTCAACATAACTGTCTTGGTTTCTGTAACCTAAACGCGCAGCCCCTTCCCAATCAAACGTTGGATCTTTAGTTTTTACATACACAGCTCCGCCGATACTATTACGGCCATTGTTGGTAGACTGTGGACCTCTAAACACCTCAACTTGTTCAACATCCCATATGCCGGAGTCTGCTGTAACAAAAGCGACAAAGGGCTCCACAACCCCATCGATCAAAGTAGAAACACGTGCTTTTGCTCCTCCACTAAACGCGTTAAAACCAGAGGCCCCTCCGTTCCCTGAAACACCACGAATGTCTGGAGCAGCACCAGATAAAACAACAACATTAGGGATATCTGAAATAGCATCGCTCATCGTTAAGCTTTGCATTGTTTTAAGATCTTCTTCGGTAATAATAGAAACAGAAGAGCTAGTGTCTTTCAAGCTGCGCTCTGTTTTCTCGCCAAGAACGGTTATGTGTTCCATCGATTGTAATTGTGCTGAATCCTCTGATGCATCGTCTGCTGCAAAAGCACTAGGCATCACTAGTGCGCTTAATAAGGCAGCAGTAATCGTGTTGATTTTGAATGTTGAGTTTTTCATGTAGCCCCTAAGTTCTTATAAATAACAGGGTCAATTGATCTTTTGAGATTGTTTTTACAACGGTTTGTTGGGTGCTTGTACAAGGTAGAGCCTTTGCCATGTGATTGTTCAGGACAATATGCTCCTGCATGGTCTAATAAGCGACATCCATGTCGCGTCACATAAAAGGCGATAACGCTGTAAAATTACCAACAAACGCTGTCCGAAGAATTCGGCTAAAAGCGTTTACTCCTTGTTGAGTAGTACTTGCTTAGAATAACTAGGCTGCACACTACTCGCCTTGATTAAAACGCTTTTATCACGAACAAAATTTAACCGAAAAAGACCAACAAATCCTATGTTTAGTTGTTTTAATGGGCGACAATTTACTTCACAATCAACAATAATGCAAATACAAATCATTCTCTTTAGCAAAAACACATACAGAATTAACGTGTTGTGGTTTATGTTACAAATAAACAAGCACGTAACGCTATTGTAAATCATTCTCAATTACAATAAAATTCAAGTTATTAACTTATATTTATGGACAGATTGATATGTGGCAATTTATCGCCCTACTGTTAACGGTTTGTGGTGCTACACTTTTCTACCTCACCAATAGACACCAAAGCTTTATATCTAATCCCCTACCTAAGCTCTGGCGCTTACTTGCTTTTATATTCAGCTTATTAGCACTATTTTTTTGGCTGAAATTGTATGTGACAAGTTCGGCACTATTTACCTGGTTATTCACTTCGTGTGCTGTACTAATTTGCATACCATTACTCAGCTTAAATAAAAAATTGTCCAACGCTAAAGGGGACGTTTAGTGGCCCGGTTATTAGCAGATGAAAAAATTCAACCCCATTGGTGGGTAAAAACACTCGCTGGCACAGTGCTTGGTTTAACACTCGCGTATGCAATCGTCGCAATTTTTGCTTGGTACGGTCCAGGGGGAATTAATGCGCCGATAAAAGTGCAATTCAATATGTGGCTCATCACACCTATATGGTTACTGGTGCTCAGCCTTACTTATCTTTTTAAAACAGGTCTGAAAGCCATCATTTACTTGTGCTCAGCAAATGCAGTGTTTTACAGCATATTCTTATTCTTGCGGTGGTTATCATGAAGATTCGTGGCGATATCTTACGCACCTACCAGACTATTCATACATGGACAGGTATTGTCACCGGATTAGTACTATTTATTGGTTTTTATGCTGGATCCTTGAGCATGTTTGAAGAGGAAATATCTCAGTGGGCAACCCCATCAAGCCATCAATTAGCACAAATACCGGCTGAAAAATTTGATGAGTTAATTTTAAAAGCCTCATCAAATTTTGATAAAGCCCAACAAGATTTCACCGTTAATTTTACTGACCATTTATCTCCTCTTATCTGGTCTGAAGGAGGCGGTGGTCGAGGCCTACAGTTAGAGCACGTTATTCGGCATGCTACGTTATCTGAGCAAGGAGAATTAATTACTCAAGCTCACCTTACCAATGAATTAGGTGATTTAATTGATACGCTTCATCGCACCGCAGGCATTGCAGGAAAAATAGGACATGAAGATATTGGAGTAATCGTATTAGGCATTGCGGCAATGCTCTATTTTATCGCCTTGGTCTCAGGTATTATTTTTTTTTTACCCACTTTGGTAAAAAGTTTCTTTGCCTTAAGAACAAACAAAGGTGCTAATCGCTTTTGGCTTGATAGCCATAATCTTGTCGGTATTATCAGCTTACCCTTTCATTTCATTATTGCCATTACTGTGGTCGTTTTCGCCTTTCACGATGCGTTTTATGGGGGTTTAAGTTTGGCTTATGGTGATGAACCTTTATTTGAGCAGGGAGAAAAATCTAAGATTGAGCATACAGTTGATCAACTACCTCCTATTGCGAATTATCTGAAAAAAGTCGATGAATTGACAGAGGGTTACACTGTTGAGTCTATGGCATTTTCAGGTTTATCATCATCGCGCCCTTCAGTTGGCATCACCATCATTAATCATCAAGCAATGATGCGTAATAGTACCGGGGACTTTATTTATATGAACCCATACAATTTTGAGGTGAGCTTTAGTAGCGTAAAAATGAATGAAGAAGATGTTTATACGCCGCTGGTGGCAAGCTTTTTCTCTTTGCACTTTGGTGGCTACGCGGGTGATTTAGGCCGCTGGTTATACTTTATTATGGGATTATTAGGCGCATTTTTATTCTATAGCGGTAATTTACTTTGGCTGGAAAAGCGAAGACAAAAACAAGCAGTACAAACAAAACCCAATCGATTTATGGCTTGCTTAACAGTTGGCGTTTGTTTGGGGTCAATTTTAGCCGTGGTGAGCACATTACTTGCTAGCAAATGGTTTTACTTGATAGGCGTACAAGTCAATAATCATTATTTAGCATGTTATTACGTTACTTTTTTTGCTGCGCTTATTTATACTTTTACTCGGGGAGCAGCAAAAAGCGCTATCCATATACTTTATGCCATGGGTATTGCCTGCCTGTTAATTCCTTTAACTACGTTATTAACAATAGCTATACCTAGCATAGGGTTATGGGAATTTAAGCCTTTCCCATCTTTTATTATTGAGTTTGTTGCTTTAGTATTTTCAGCCGTGTTTTACTATGGTGCACTCAAAACTAAACATCGTGCTTATCATGGTGAATCTAATAGCATTTGGGCGTTACCCGTAATTAAAGTCAGCGAAAATATATCAGATAAAGCATTAAGCTCTGCCTAGTAAAAGCAGTCTGCAAACCTAAGGAAAATATACTTAACCAGAGACGTTAAGTATATTTTTAATTAATGGATATTCTGCGCTAATACCTCAAACATACATCCAAAGATACAATTGGTTTAAAGCATAGGTAATCGTTTGCCATGCTATCAATCTCTGATACATTCATATATGAGTGCCCAACAAAGTAAACTTAATAATCACGGTTCTTTTCAACTGCATAACCATTTAGTTCTATTTCATTGAGAAAAGAAGATAAATCGGACACAATTACAATATAATGATGCGGAATTAGGTGATTTTTTATTACCGTTAGAAACTCGTATATACATTGCTTTACTTTTCGCTTTACCTCCATGGAAGATGTCTCAATTTAAAGGAAGTTTACTATCAAGCTAGTATTGATAATTAATAAAAATCATATGGATAAACCTCAAACAAACATTAGTGTTAAATTAGTAAACTCCGCTAGCCTAATAGCTGCATTATTATTAGTTACTCTGCTGCCAAGTTGCTTAGCCGCAGAAGATCATATAGCAGAACCAGTTCAAAATTTTTGTTCTACTGTTAATGATAAACCTCAAATGTCATTATCTGAATACCTAGCCCCTTTTGAAAGCAAAATGGCAAGCAGCACCGGAGTCTATATCTTAGAACAAGGTACTGAAGCAATGCTTACTAGAGGCTGGTTGAGTATGCATGCCCAGAAAACTATTGATGTGCAATATTTCATTTTTTCGGCTGATAACATTGGTTTGATAGCGATAGATTACCTAGTTAAAGCTGCCGAAAGAGGTGTAAAAGTAAGGCTATTAGTTGATGATATTATGGTTGAAGCTAATGATAATGAATTATTGAAATTAGCAGCTCATGAGAACTTATCAATCAAAATATATAACCCTATGGCTAATGTTGGTAAGAATATATTTGAAAAGTTAATTAATTTAACCACTGACTTTCATGGTTTTAATCAACGTATGCACAATAAAACCTTTACTGTTGATGGTAAGGTTTCTATAACGGGTGGAAGAAATGTCGCTGATGAATACTTTGGTTATGATCACGAATTCAACTTTAGAGATCGAGATGTCCTTTTATTAGGAGGAATGACAAGTAATATTCAAACGTCGTTCAATGAGTTTTGGGACAATTCCTTAAGCATATCCGTGGATGAATTACTAAGTAGTGAAGAAAAAATTAATACTAACTTTAATGCGCTTCACCAATATGCTTGTGATCCAGCAAACTTTGTCCCTAAAGTAAGAAAGCAACTGAACGACCTTCCAACTGTTTTCAAAGCAATTGAGGAAACAGGAGAACTTCAGTGGATCAAGGGTGTTGAATACGTTTCAGATATTCCTGGTAAAAATGATGGTAACGAGTTTTTGGGTGGAAGTGGCTTATCAACTCAACGCCTCATTGCCCTTTTGCAAAAAGCTAAAAAATCAGTAACTATCCAAACACCTTATTTAGTCACTACTGATTTAAGTAAAAACCTGTTCAAAGCATTAGTCGATAAGGGTATTGAAGTAAAAATACTAACGAATAGTTTGGCATCAAACGATAACTTAGAGGCATTTAGTGGTTATCAAAGAGATAGGAAAGTTTTGCTAAAAACAGGTGTGAAGATCTATGAATTTAAACCTGATGCACAAATTAGGCAAAAAGTTATGTCTGATGTGATGCAAGGTCAGTTACACGAAATGCCTATATTTGGTTTGCACGCAAAATCTATGGTAATTGACGATGATATTACCGTTATTGGTACTTTCAACGTAGATCCACGTAGCGCTAATTTAAATACCGAAAGCATTACTATTATCCCATCCCAAAAAATTGCCCGTAATGTCAAACGAGGCATGCTAGAAGAAATGTTGCCTGAAAATGCTTGGGAAGTAAGCCTCAAATGGAATCCTGATGGTGAAGTTAACAAACTAAAACAAATAGGAGTAAAGTTAAGAAGAATTGTTCCAAAAAATATTCTTTAATTTCATTAATATAGCTTTATTTATCCCATGGACTTTCTCAGATATACTTAATTAGAAAAGTTAAGTATATCTTTAATCAATAGATCTTCTGGGCTAATCAGTACTTCATTTTCAGAAAGTAACGCTAACCAGAGTACCCCTGATATGCCCATTTTTTTACTCAGTATTTATATTTATTTGTGAATCAATCATTTTAATGGTGCTATCAATCACTGATAAAGCATGCTCAAACTCCTTTTTTTTCTCTTGCGCGAGTCGAATAGCAATAGAGAAATTATTTTTGAACATCTTAGTAAACACTATATCTGGGGCGATTATCTTTCCAGTCTCAAAATCCATGCTCAGATTAACCGCTGGCGCTACATGAGTCATAACAAGGTCGGCCTGAGTATTTTCAAGTCGTTCCGTTATTTCATAAGTACGTTCAATTTCTTGCAAATTATCAATGATTTCTTTGCTATTGATGTACTTGATTTCACCGCTATAAACTAATGTTTGAAAGACACTGCTTTGTCTCCTAAAGTCTCCATATTCGAGTAAGCGAATAACTTTATTTGCTAATGGCTCAAGATTTTTCTGATCATTTTCATTGATTAATGTCATTCCAGCTAAATAATCATCGATTCGCTCAGTCATACCATATAGCTCTGCTGAAAGTTTGTCTTTATCTGCGGATAATTGGAGTTTAATGGTTAACAAATAGTGATGTTCAATTTCTTTTTTTTGCTGTGCTAAATCATAATTATTAACCTGAAGGGCAATGAGAATTCCAGTAACGACTAAAAAGATCTCACCAATGGCATAAAGACAATACTTACCGAACTTACCGTCTCTAATAAGCGCATTTCTCATCTTTTTAAATTGTATTAGCATGAAAATTCCTTAATAGTTAATTAGTAAATTTGGACTATCTGTGAGTTATATACCCGCTCCAAAGGTAAAATACATGTTATTTAATTAAAGCAGAACGATGACTAAGATTTTTAAATATATGATCAGATCCACAAGTATCTTGATAACGTTAAGATTACCCCCGATATTGCTCTCGACTTAACTTAGCCTATTATTATTTATAACGAACGATTGAGCGCTGTTCCCATCCTCTATTGATTCTTTCCTTTGCCATGACATGCCAAATAATAACCTTAAAATATTGACCCTTTTAATCAGTAGCTCATAGAGTAAAGCGCAAATAACAAAGGTACCCACCACAATAGTCAAAAACTCAAAGGGTCCAGACATGCCCCAATCAATCACGTAGAAACCAAAAACAATGATGACGGTTTGATGCAAAATAAAAAAGGGATAAACAATGCTATTACAATATTTCAGGGCGCTATTGGTATAGTTCAGGTACTTTCTAGCAAAACCAATAATTAATGCTATCCAAGACCATTTAACTAATATTTCAACTATTCCCCAGACTAAACCAGTATCGAATGGAAACATCTCATTAGGTAAAAGGAATAGTGTTAATAAAACAGAATAACTCGCTAGACCTATTGCTAAAGATACATAACGGTTGTCTTCAAAAGATTGCCATACTTTATGCATTCGGACAAAAATCAATCCCATAAGCACGGCAAAAAGAAAGATTGCGTGTCCATACCAATCATCGTAGAAAGTATGAGTGACTTCATGGTTATTGAAGGCGAAGAAAATAACAAAATAGATGGTTAGTGGTAACCAGATAATGCGCGAACTTTTGGTTAACCATTTTTCAATTTTTTGTAGGATTACCATACCTTTTTCACTATTAATAAAGGCACAAAAAGGCAATAACAAAACGGTATAGTGGAACAAGTACAACACGTACCACATGTGATTATACGTTGGGAATGGAGCATTCATACGCTTATCCCATGCGAAAGTAAAATAATGTGACGTCCAAAACTGCCAGAAGTTTCCCTCAAAAACACCTTTTTGAATCGCTTCATAATACGATTGTGGTGCGACTACAAAAACGATAGCAAAGACGAGTGGTAGATATAGCTTAACCACTCTTTGCCAAGTAAAAGACTTAAGTGGCATTTTAGTTATCATATAGCTTATTGCTACACCTGAAACAAGAAACAGAATATCGAGTCGCCATTTAGAGCTAAGTATCATTATAGTTTTCAAAAAAGTGCTGTTATAGCCACTTTCAATATGAAACCCCCAATCAACAAACATTAATGCGCTGTGATAGAAAACCAAAAATGCGAAGGCTAGTATTCTGATCCAATCTAAAAAATACAGTCGGCTTCCGAGATTATTTTCTAAGGGGTTATTTAGTATTTGTGTTGTCATTTTTATTTTATCCTCTGCTCACTTATGCTGAGAATAGAAAAACAGAGCTAAAAAATAAATGACGAAGGGATAAGTGGGACTTTGGGTGTGTTAACAAGGAAACATGGCATTACTAAATGGTGTATTATTTTAATTAACTACTCAGTCGAGTCATTGTAAAATATGCAAACTCTGAAAGCGCTGCTACATTTTTATTCCACCATTACTGCTAAGCAAATTCTGACAGGATTTGTATCACTTTCTATCGTCGCTTTTTTTATCACACAAACCGCAATAGCCGATCGTAAAGAGTCGTTATCATGGGAACCTTGGCTTTTAGAGTTCAGCGCTGTTTATTGTTATGGCCTAGTTTGTCCAATCATTATTTTTTGCTGTAAAAAGTGGTCACTAGATGAAACGCAAAGATATAAATCAATGCTAAAAGTAGCGATTTTGTATATCCCATTTACCTTCCTTTTTATCTCACTAATGATCGGAACAAGGCACCTAGCCTACTTATTAATTGAGGGTAGGCTTTGGGATAATGGTGACTTACTTACAAGATATATCTATGAATACCCTAAAACGATAGGTTTCTATTGTGCCGTCGTGTTTGGCGCTTATACTAAGATTTATTTTGAAACATACCAAAAAGAGCAAAGTCACGCGGCAAAACTCAACGAGCAATTACTCACCGCACAAATAACTGTTTTAAGAAATCAGTTACAGCCTCATTTTTTGTTTAACACCTTGAATCTTATTTCTAGCACTATGTATCAAGATGTCGATAAAGCCGATTCAATTATTATGCGTTTAGGGAGTTTACTGCGTTATTCATTAGCCGCAGAACAAAAGCCTTGGGTAACCTTTAATGAAGAGCTACAGGCTATGACTTCATTTTTAGAAATAGCGCAGTTACGTTTTGGTGATAGATTATCGACAAAAATAGACGTTGAACCACAAGTAGAGTCCGTTTTGATCCCTGCAATGTTACTACAACCATTACTCGAAAATGCCGTTAAATATGGTATTGAGCCATCTGATGATATGGGCGAAGTTCACCTTAAAGCCTATAGTGAAGATGGGATGCTTTGTATTACTATAATGAATCCATTGCTCGAATATACTAACCAACAACCTTCTTTTGGTATTGGTTTACAAAATACCAAAGATAGACTAGCACTGTTATATGGTAACTCGGCAGACGTTTCACTCATTCAACAAGATAACAATGCCATCGTATTAACCGTGACTTTACCTATGCGATAACCCCAACAGAACTTCCTTTAGCAGCATATTAAAACACTGCTAAAGGTATTTGTCTTTGTTAGGATAAGTTATCAATGCCCTACTCTTTTTATAGGTTAATAATATGTCAGAACTCGCTCAAGTCTCTAGCTCATTCAAGGTACTTGTTGTAGATGATGAACCTGCTGCACGTCAAAAGCTTATTCACTTTCTAAAAGAACACAGTGATTTTGAAGTCGTTGCAGAAGCGAGAAATGGTGTGGAAGCACTAGAGTGCATTGATAAGTTTACCCCATCATTGATCTTTCTAGATATTCAAATGCCCAAACTTGATGGCATTTCTGTCGCCAGCAATTTAGAATTTAATAAAGAAATTGCCATTGTATTTGTGACTGGTTTTAATGAATATGCGATAAGAGCATTTGAGTTAAATGCGGTTGACTATCTCCTTAAACCCTATGACAAGGCTAGGTTAGCTAAAACACTTAATCGCTTTCGTGAATTTTCTGGAAAAACTCAAGACTTTGATATTCCAAAGCTTGTACAAGAGTACCGAGCAGACCAGCACTACCCCAAAACATTACTATTTAAAGCTGAAGGCACAATTGAAGTAGCGCAAGCAGATGAGGTCCAATGGATTGAATCTTCGGGCAACTATATAAAAGTTTGCCTTGAAAGAACGGCATTTATTGCCAGACAAACATTAACTGGCGTACAGAGTCAGTTAGACCCCACTATTTTTGTACGCATACACCGTTCGCACGTGATCAATATTAATGAAGTTATTCAAGTGACTCCCATTAGTAAAGGTGATCATACATTACAACTAAGATCGGGAACTGAACTAAGGTTATCTCGAGCTTACCAAGAGAACTTCTTTAAGGTATTCAACCTTAACTCAATATAAAATGCATTAAAAATAACGTAAAAATCATTAAAAACTTTCAAAGAAAATCCATGATTATTTGAAGTGATATCTTCAAGCTCGATTAGCCCCTGCCTACTACTTATTGATTGTTATGTCCCCTGAACACTCAAACAACCCGACTCATCCCTGTCATATTTATTCTCATTCACCGCTTATCTAGACTTGTGCTTTAAATTAAATTATGGGAATTGAAAGGGGTAAAATTAGCACTATGTTGCTCTAAATTCTGACCATCAGGATGAAAAATTTAGTTTATATTATTTAATCTTCACAGCGGTGACAAAGGGTGTGTTGCTGACACAATCGATAATTCCAATAATGACCGCCTGCAATTACCGTCGATCCCACTAGGGTAAGTGCCTTTTCCCAAAATTCGTTACTTATCCATACTGCGAGAACTAATAGAATTAATCCCAAAAAGCCAATAAATAGTAATCTATAACGTTTATGCTGCTTACAGCCCATAAATAGTGCGTAAACACTTGTCGGAAGAACAATTATTACCATCCAAGTATGAAACGCTTCATTGTTGAGTTGTAATACCATAAAACTTGGTAGTAATAGCAATAGTAAAGGCAAAGCTAAACAATGAATAGCGCAAGCAATTGATAGCGTAATTGCCATTTTATCAGTAACATTTTCTATTTTTATCATCTTTTAACTTCCTGACCACTATAGGTCTTTTTTATAATCTGTTTTTTAATAATCATAAACGCATTATTTTACGTTCCGCACTCAGTGTCACGACACCTTGTTTTGTAGCTGTTATCCACATCGCACGAATTTTCTTAATTCCTGAAAACTGTTCAAAAGCAAGTACAGTAATAGCTGATAACGTTGATGTTTCTTCACAGTGATAGCGATAATTTGCAACGACTTGGCTGTGATTTTCATGACTTGTATCTTGAACGCTATGAGTATCATGTGATTTTTTGTTGTGTTTCAGCTGATGTTCATGCTTATTTTCATCAAGTTTTATTAAACCTGATACATCAATCGCGGTATTAATGAGCATACAACCACCACCTGAGAAAGAAAAAAGTGCTGCGGCATTACTCAGTAATGCCGCAGCATTATTAACAATGGTAATCTCCTCTTTGTTACTTGCCTTATGCTCAAAACCAATGAGATTGACCGTTGGAGAAATCAACTGAATATCCACTATTCCTCCTTCAATCGCCATCGTCATTTCAGATAAACCATGTACATGGGCATTTAAGCTAGTGCCTTGTTCGTGCTGATTTTTTGCATGAACGTTTTGACCTAATAAAAAGACATTTAGTAGTATTATATTTAACAAAAATGATACTAACTTTTGTATTTTCATTTTTAAACTTCCCTTCACTAACAATATTTAATCGTTAATAAAATCAAGGGTTAATAATAAACGACGTTCATTTAGTAAACCTTCTGGCTGAACGGGAGAGCGATGTACTAAACCAGCACCTTCATTATCATGCCAAAACTCACCTTTGAGTAAGGCGACATCACCTTCGCTCAGTTGACGAATATCATCAGAGCTATCAAAAAGACCTGATTGTTCATCTGATTTACCTTGGTTTCCCGCACCTAATTTACTGCGGTCAACCAACTGATGAGGTAGCCACTCGGTGGCAATACCTTGATATGTTGTTACCAGTCGACACGGAATTCGATCAAAGTGGAATCTGGGGCACATAGCACGATCGAGTGCCGTTAATCGTAATCCAGCCTCTTTGAGATCAAACAAACAGCAAAACATATCAACCAATAGTGTTATGTCATCGCTCAACCTCCTCACAGCGCTCGTCTCACCTAACGCATTACAAAGCGTAGCATGGACAGTTTTTACGTTAACTGCCTCTGCAATTTTTACTCTTACACCCGTTTTTAAAATCTCATCCACAGCCAGCACTAGTTCGTCAGACAATTTACGTTGCCAAATAGCAATATTGGTGTCATCGCGATAAATATCGGTAAATGCCTCAGGCGAGTCACTTTCACTGGCGCGCTTTGTCAGTGTTTCAGGTAAGAGTAGACTTGTTGATTGACTTTCATTAATAGTATTTATTGTATTCACGCGCTTTCACTCCACTCTGGAAACGGATCACTGAGTGTTGCCCAGTAATTTTTCCCTTTGAGTAATTCATCATCTGACAACAGGCATTCATTGAGTGCATGAGTCATAGCCCCTTGATCAAGTTGCTGACCAATAAACACTAACTCTTGACGCATATCACCAAAAGGCTCAACCCACTGTTTCTGTATAGCGCTCAATGACTCTTCATCGGTAGGCCAGTCTTTTTGGGGCACCGATTTCCAGAACATAGCAGCAAAACCATAATGAGCAATGCCACCTGCCTGATTCCATTGACCTGAAAATTGGGGACGAGTGGCCAACCAAAAATACCCTTTGGAACGAATTAATTTACCAAATTTTTCAGTGTCATGAAGAAAGTGATAAAATTTCTCAGGATGAAACGGACGCCGAGCAAGAAAACTAAAGCTACTAATCCCATATTCTTCGGTTTCAGGAATGTGTTCACCTCGCATCTCCTTCAGCCACCCTGGCGCGCTCTGGGCGCGTTCAAAATCGAACAAACCAGTACTCAGCACTGCATCAATATCGACTTGACCTTGAGTAATAGGGCTGATTCGGGCATGGGTATTAAGCGTTTTCAGTATTGCTATTAGGCGATCAATATCAGAAATATCAACCAAGTCAGTTTTGCTAATCAAGATGACGTCGGCAAATTCAACTTGGTCAACGAGTAGATCAGAGACACTACGTTCGTCTTCTTCCCCTAACGACTCTCCTACTTCATGTAAAGAAGATGCCTCTTCGTAATCCTTTAAAAAATTTACCGCATCAACAACCGTAACCATAGTATCCAGTGTTGCCACATCTGATAATGAAATACCGTCCTCGTCGGAAAAAGTAAAGGTTTCGGCTATCGGCAATGGCTCAGAAATCCCCGTAGATTCAATAACTAAGTAATCAAATCGCCCATCTTGTGCTAATTTGGTAACCTCTAAGAGAAGATCTTCACGCAATGTACAACAGATACAGCCATTACTCATTTCAACAAGCTTTTCATCGCTGCGGTTGAGAGATACTTCGTTAGCAACCGTAGCTGAATCGATATTGACTTCACTCATATCATTAACGATGACAGCCACTTTTTTACCTTGACGATTATTCAAAATATGGCTTAGTACTGTGGTTTTTCCGGCACCGAGAAAACCCGATAGAACAGTAACCGGTAACTTATTTTTGTGAAGCATGAGAGCACTCTCTGTTTTTATACCCAAACTACATGAAGATGCAGGTTTCAGCTGGAATTAGAAACGTCTTTAGGCAAGGCATTGATTGAAGAAAATAGTTATTCTATTGTCAAAATCAATCACGCATCTTCAAGTAGCTTGGGTAAATCATTAAAATTGACTAGAAGAACCATCCAGACATTAAGCTATTATGTTATAACATCACAATTACTTAATAAAGTATTATTGTGATATCATAACAATTAAACGTTTTGATTAATTTATTTTTGAGAGAACCTTAAAGGTAATTGTATGGCATTGATCTGATGAGAGATTGATCTAATGAATTAGTAATTAAGTGGCAAGACGTTATCGCTAGTGATAATAGTGAGTATCTAAAATTTACGTACCCTAATCTTCGTAAAGATAAGCTTTATTAAGCTGCAAACTATATGCTGATTTTCCTAGGAGGCTATCTGTTGTATCAATACTTAAAATCCCTTGAAACCAAAACGCGTCGTATAACGAGGTTACTTCAATACCCGCCGACGATTTTACGAAGATAATTTGATTTGGCGGCGGTGGTGGCATATGTAAGCATGCTCCAAAGTAGGGAACAATAAAGAATTGCGTTACCCGTTGTTTTTCATCTGTTTCTAAAGGCACGATAAAACCTGGAAGTCGAATGCTGTTACCATCAAATGTCTCTACAACCCTTGTTGATTCTAGCGCCTGTTGATACCTTTTTGCTGCTGCATCGGTTGGACTAACTTCTTTTAAGGACTCCATATTATCGTTTTCTGATTGATCTTCTATATCAAACAAAAAGTCTGGCGGATTAAGTAATACCGCTAAATCCTCAGCCGGGATTAATTCGGTCCATTCTATGTCGGTATGCTCAACCTGTGCTCTTACCGTTAAACTAAATATTAATACCACTAGCACAAGGATTATTGAGCATAAAACACATCGGCTATTCATTTTATCCAAATCACAAATTGTCTTTCCACTCAAATCAGTAATGTTATAACATAACACAAACTAGAAGCAGATAGAAATACCTATGCTGTGATTATCGAAGGTGAATAAGGTTTGTCAACACTTGCTATCAACTTACAAGATATGCACCACCATTATAAAGATACCCCTGCTAGTTATGCTGGATTGTCTATTGCTCAATGGCAAGTCGATATCACTGAACGTGTATTCTTACATGGGAACTCTGGCTCAGGGAAAACTACGCTTTTAAATTTATTGTGTGGCATTTTACTACCAACGTCAGGCAGCGTTAGTCTATTCGATCATAATATCAGTGCGCTATCAAACAGCCAGCGGGACTTATTTAGAGCAAAAAATATTGGCGTGGTATCTCAAAAATTTAATCTTATCCCGTATCTATCGGTGCTTAAAAACATTCAGCTCGCAGCCTACTTCGCCAAAAATTCAAGGCCTGATGTGAATTCTGACGTGCAAACGTTGCTTAACGCATTACAGTTACCCAGTAATATTATACACAGACAAGTTAACCAATTGAGTGTTGGACAGCAGCAACGCGTCGCAATTGCCCGCGCTCTGATTAATCATCCACGATTATTATTAGTTGATGAACCTACCTCGGCACTCGATGCATCGGCAAAAAATGCATTTATGGACTTACTTATGCAGATCTGTGACAACACTAAAATCACGCTTATTTTTGTCAGTCATGATGCCTCCTTGTTGCATCATTTTGATAGTAACCTCGACATTAATACATTGAGTAAAGCTGAGGAAACCATGTCATTATGATATTACTTTCTGTTGCCTGGCATAGCTTATTAAGCCGAAAAAAAACGGCCATCTTGACCTTAATATCATTAACCATCAGCATTGTAGTATTGCTAAGTATCGAACATATTCGCCTGCAAGCAAAAGAAAGTTTTAATCGTACTATATCAGGCGTAGATTTGATTGTTGGCGCGCCTAGTGGTCAATTAAACTTATTGTTATATTCTGTTTTTAGAATGGGCAGCCCTGCCAATAACATTAAGTACACGAGCTTTACCATGCTCGAAAAGCGACAACTAGTTGACTGGGCTATCCCTATTTCTCTTGGCGATTCTCATCGTGGTTTTCGAGTTATTGGCACAAATAACAGCTATTTTACTTATTATCGCTATGGTAAAAAACAGTCATTGCAATTTGAACATGGCAGTAAATTTTCATCCTTATTTGACGTAGTTATCGGTGCCGATGTTGCAAAAGAACTTAATTATAATTTGGGCGATGAAATAATTATTGCTCATGGTATTGGCAATACAAGCTTTACCAAACACGAGCAAACAGCTTTTGTAGTAAGTGGTATTTTAGCAAGCACTGGCACGCCCGTTGATAAAAGTGTTCACGTAAGTTTAGGTGCCATTGAAGCGATCCACTTACCGCCATCAGCATTAAAAAAATGGCTAACAAATCCAGAAAAAACACCACCCGTACCTAAAAGTATTACGGCTGTTATGCTTAAGCTAAAAAATAAATTATCAACATTTGGATTACAGCGAGAGATTAATAACTATCCAACAGATAGATTAATGGCAGTTTTGCCTGGTGTTGCCATGACAGAGCTGTGGAGTTTGATGGCAACCGTTGAAAATTTGCTGCGCGCCATAGCGGTGCTAGTGCTTATTTCATCCTTGTTTGGACTCACAACTATGTTGTTGGCCTCAATGAACGAGCGTCAAACAGAAATAGCAGTATTACGCATGTTAGGGGCTAGTCCTGTTACCCTATTACTGCTAATTTTGTTAGAAGCCGTTATTTTAGTAAGCCTAGCAATCATCATGTCAATAGTCGTACTAACACTCGCACTTTATAGTCTTGAGGCATGGTTGGCTGCTGAATTTGGTTTGTTTTTAAGTGATGATATTTTTACCATGGAATTGATGGGATTAATCTCCATGATATTTATCGCAACATTGATTGTGCCTTTGTTGCCAGGAATAGCAGCATATAAGCATGCTTTACACGCTCAACTTTCAAGTCATTAAACATTGAACACTGTCTGATTTCTCAGACAGTGTTTTTGTAGCCTAAAATTTTATAAAATTAATCTTCTACGCGAACGACCCAAACATCATGTTCGGCTGCATGAATGATTTGTTGCAAAATTTGATAGCCCGACTTGGCATTTCGATGTATGTCATCTATTGAAATTTTTAGACTCTTACTCAGAAAATAAGTGCTAAAAATATAAGCGTAATACGGTTTCAGCCACACAAGCTAACCGCTTACTGTTTTCAACTTCAATACTTACTTCATTAACCACTTCGATACTACGCTTCATAGGCACTAAGTTGACTAATTTAATACTAGCCCTAACACGAGTACCCGCTTTAACCGGATAAGGAAAGCGCACTTGATTCAAACCAAAATTAATAACCATCTTTGCTTCTGGATAAGGGTTACTATCTAAATCTACTGAATTAGTTAACTTGGGAATTAATGACAAGGTTAAAAACCCATGTGCTATTGTCGCTTTAAAGGGCGACTCTTTCGCTGCACGAATAGGATCGGTATGAATCCATTGTTTATCACCTGTGACTTCTGCAAATTGATCAATACACTCTTGCTCTACCTCATGCCAATCACCCACAAACGTTACGGTATCGATTTTTTCAAGCAGGCTTTTGTAGGTTTTTTCTGCTTGTGGTACTTGTATCAATACCTCCTCGGGTTTACTTTCTTCCGCATCTACAGGACTAAATTGAGAGAACCAAGGGTTATTTAGCGTATTTCTAAAAGGCATGGTGATTTTGTTATTGAATAAATTTGATAAGTTCTTAAATTTAGGCTCTAACTTGGCGATAAACTGATCATTTTGGTGTTGTAAATTTTTTCTTTTTTCTCTAATAAACGCTATAACTTTCATATAGTAGCCTTATCAATATTTTAGGGGCTGTTGATCTTTCTAGGTTAAATTTTGTTCGCCTTTTATAAAGAGAATAAAGCGGTTTAATCGCGGCGAGTAATGAATAGCCTAGTCATTTTAAACAAATGTTACCCAACAAAAAGTAAAACGCTTTTAGCCAAATCCTCAGGCAGCGTTTGTTGGTCATTTTACGGTATTATCGCCTTTTTAGGTAGGAACAACCACATGAGAAAGGCACTGCCTAGCATAAATCGCCAAATAATCGCAGATAAACGCTCTCGAAAGTTCTACGGCACCTTATCATTACTCTCAACTGTCACTTTATTCATAATACCTCTCATTAAGTTAATCCTCTACTGTAGAGGATTAACTTATACCAATTAAATAGGTTTACTCATAAAAATGAGATAAAAGCATAATGGGCACAGATTATATCTCCGTTCCACTTGGAGATGCTCCAAGTGTAAAATAAGTACCTACATTCATGTAGTCAAAGCATTATTTGATATGATATTGGTAAAACTTTTTTGTGTAAGAAGATATGTTTCATATCTATAGCACGCTTCTAATCACTCACAGTGTAATGAATCTATAGGTTTGGCTGTCGCTGCTCGATAAGCGATAACCATTACTGTCATGTAAGCAATCACTAAGCTAAAAGCAGCGCTTAACATAAAGGCGCTATAAGGCATATTTATGCGGTAAATAAAGTTATCCAACCAATCTCGCATCAAAAAATACGCTAAAGGGAGTGCAATCACATTAGCAATAATCACTAAGCTTGAAAATTGATTTACCAACATAAAACATAACTGCCTCGTACTCGCACCTAATATTTTACGTACAGCAATTTCTTTCACTCTGCGCTGTGTATTAAATG
>OJGO01000099.1_pt1 | contig 46226 bp, 35 predicted proteins | sample 1594871 | NCBI WGS metagenome assembly OJGO01 (sample SAMN05416798, study PRJEB24817) | seawater metagenome | isolation source: Sea water | place: Canada:Atlantic | collected 2013-07 | reverse complement strand
CTCTATTAACTTCTATGAGCAATGTAGCTGCAGCTAACTGAATTCTTTCTTGTGTATCTACTTGGTCTTCAATGTTTAGTTCTTGGCTAAAGAAACTCTTAAGTTTTGCTAACATGTTTATGCCTTATTTGTTGGAAATCTACATGAGACTCTTAACTTTATGGTTCTGTCGATTGTATTCCCAACTTCTTAAAATAGTAAATAATGATTCTAATATTTATTTATAACTAATTTATAACTGATTTGTAACAAATTTTGAAATTTAATCAAACATCCTTGTGTCTCTTACAAAGACTATTGTATTGAGGAAAGTAATTTTGAGTAAATCGACCATAAATAAAACCGTTATAAAAAGTATTTATGTTGCTGTTTTTTTGTTTTGTTTTTCCGCGTTTGGCAATGATTGGCAAGCGCTTTATAAACGCCCAACGAGTATTCCGTTTCCAAGTAACAACCTTTATTCCACTGAAAAAGCAGCATTAGGAAAAATGCTGTTTTTTGATCCTCGATTGAGTCATAACTTTAATATGACGTGCGCTACTTGTCATAACCCGAGTTTTGGCTGGGAAGATGCTACCAAAACATCGATTGGTAGCCAAAATACTGCGCTATCAAGACATTCTCCTACGATTATTAATATGGCCTGGGGAAAGTCCTTTTTTTGGGATGGCCGAGCTAAAACTCTCGAAGCGCAAGCGCAAGGTCCAATCGAAAGCGCGGTAGAGATGAATATATCACTCGATACTGTGGTCAAGCGTTTATCGAAAGTCCCTCAATATACAGAATGGTTTAAACGGGTTTTTGGCTCTTCGGGTATTTCTGGCGACAATATTCGTAAAGCGATAGCAACCTATGAGCGAACGGTTGTGTCTGGTCTTGCGCCATTTGATCTGTGGATAGAGGGTGATGAAAGCGCGATATCTAGTTCAGCAAAACGCGGGTTTACCTTATTCAATGGTAAAGCTAATTGTGCCACTTGCCATCAGGGGTGGAATTTTACTGACAATCAATTTCATGATGTCGGACTGTTAGGAGATGACTTAGGGTTAGGCGCGCTAACTAAAAAGGCGAAAGATAACTTTTCTTTTAAAACGCCAGGTTTACGTAATATTGGGCAACGTGCACCCTATATGCATGATGGCAGGTTTGAATCATTAACTATGGTGATAGCTCATTATGTTGGTGGAATTGTTGATAGAGACAGCCGTTCAGCGCAGCTGAAAACTATCATGTTAACCGCTCAAGAAATTAATGATTTAGAAGCCTTTTTAATGACGTTAACGGGTGAAGATACACCTGTAACTTTACCCCTTTTACCTTACTAGGAATTGATATGACGATTAAAAATAAATTATTACTCATTTTTATCAGTTTAATTACTGTATTTTCCTCGTTGAGTATATATCTAGTGAGTGAGTTGAATGAACAGGGTAAAGTTACTATTTATGCTTTTAATCAACCGCTTAATGCAATTAATAGTAGCCGCTCTGCTGGTGATACCTTTACTAAGGCAAGTCGATATGCCGATAGTGTATTATCAATGAGCCAGCCACAAAAAAAGGAAAATGTGTTAGTAAAAATAGATGCTTTCTCTCATTTATTCACTCAGCAGTTAAATGAAACTGTAGAGAATAGCTTAACTGAAGAATTGAAAAGAGAATCTAAGGCAGTACTCGCATTAGGCGAACAGTGGTTTACCAATATAAAATTTCATGTTGCGAGTGTTGGACAAAGCAAGCTCATTTCGAGAATTGAGCTTGAAGCTGCGCACCATGTTATTCAACAACGTTTAGGTCTTTTGGTGAAAGATACTTTGCTCGAAGCTGGGGCCCTAGCTAAGCAAGCTGAGAGTTCAGTAAATGAAAAATTATTTATAACCTCCATATTACTTGTCTTTATCAGCTCAATTTCCATTATCACTGCGCTTATTATGGTGAAGCGTTTAGTTAGACCGATAAATGAATTAATCACTGCAGTAATTGAATTATCTCGTGGCGATGGCGATTTAACTAAGCGCTTGACCATTAATGGTCAAGATGAGATTTCGACTTTATCTAAAGAATTTAATAGCTTTATTGAGAAAGTTCATCAAACAGTGACAGACATCACCACATCAGTTGCCAGTACTAAGCAGCAGCTTGATGAGTTTTCCACTATTTCAGTTGAAACACAGCAAGGGACGTTCAGACAGAAAAATGAAATTGATAATATTAGTGAGGCGATGGTACAAGTTAATGCGTCTACTTCAACCGTTTCAGAAAGCTCACTAGATGTAAAAAAGCAAGCTGAAGATATCTATCAAGAAACTAAAGTGAGTGTTGATTTTGTCGAGCAAGCGGTTGCAGAGATTAACCTTTTATCTAACAACGTAGCGCAAACAAGTGAAGTTATTTTTGCGTTGAAAACCTCAAGTACTGAAATTGGTGAGGTCTTGAATGTTATTGAAGCAATTGCTGATCAAACAAACCTACTAGCATTGAACGCCGCTATTGAAGCGGCGCGTGCAGGTGAGGCCGGAAGAGGTTTCTCTGTTGTTGCCGAAGAAGTACGAAATTTAGCGATGAAGACACAAGAGTCGACCACAAATATACACAGAACAATTAGTCAAATCCAACAACAAGCAGAAGAAGCAAGATTGATGATGGAAGCAGGAACGAGTAGTACTAAAAATTGTGTGAAAAAAAATGCCGATGTTTCAAAAGCGCTGCATTGCGTACTTAATAGCGTGGAAGGTATCAAAATTACGAGTGAAATTGTAAGTGAACAAACACAACAACAGATGCAAGCAACAGAGCATGTAAATGGGTACCTACGTGAGATTATTGAAATTGCAGAACAAACATCTGTTGGCAGTCAGCAGTTAGATAGTAATAGTCAAAATGTTATTGCGTCAATGAATGAAGTGAACTTGAAGGTAGAGCAATTTAAGATTTAAGTGAGTATACGAATCTGTGACAAAGTGACTTAAATAACGAAATGAGTTAAAGCAAATGTTAGTAATACTTTAATTCATTCTCTTTGTCCAAAACCTCAATTCAACTTGTTTAATCGTTAACTGTTGGTTCTATTTAGGGGTAAAAGCAAACTCAATTCTGTTGCCACTTGGTTCTCTTATCATCATATGCATGGTAGGACCATTACCGTTGGGCTCAGGCGAAAATTCGATAAGTACACCCTCGGTCTTTTTGCAACGCTCATAAAGTGTATTCAAATCCTCTAGACTGTTAATACTGAAGGCTAAATGATGCAAACCGACATTATTTTTTCTATCGAATGCTATGTTTTTTGACGGGTTAGTGACTTGCCAAAGTGTTAAGAATAATTTGCCATCAGTGACAAATTTTGACGGGTAATCATCATAACCACCAACCACTTTCCAACCTAATGTTTCTGTAAAAAATTTCGTCGACTTCTCTAAATTAGAGACGGTTAGCCCAAGGTGATTTATACCTTTAGTTATTGGGCTCTCGAGCTTGTCTATCGCCGAGTTTGCCATTGCAGTATTAGTCGTAATAATTGAGGTGATAAAAAATAACGCGATAAAACTTTTATTCATAGTGAATTCCATTAATGTGCTGTATTTCAATAGACCGTTGATAGCGTTAGTTCATTCAAAATTTATATTGATAAGTGATAAAACTAGTTTTGTTTGATCTTTAAGCATTTACCCCAGGCTTTCTAGCGACTCGGTAACCTCTTTTTTAGTTTTACATTGCTCAGCTAAAGTAAACATCGCCGGGCTTAATAACAAAATAGTAGCGATAGAGAATACCGAGCCAAAGCTCAAGCTAATAACCATAGGCACTAAATATAATGCCTGTGTTGATGTTTCAAACAGCATAGGAAATAAACCCGCTGCGGTGGTTACTGCTGTTAGTATCACAGGGCGAAAGCGATTCAAAGCAGCTTCAATTACCGCCTCTTTATGAGCCAAACCTTCCTTTCTCAAAGCTTTAACTTTAAGCAACATAACGAATGAGCCATTAATAACTAAACCAGAAAGCGCAATCATGCCAAATAGGCTCATCACACTAAACGAATAACCCATCACAATATGTCCTAACATAGCAGCGGCCAAACAAAAGGGAATAATAAGTAGCACTAAAATAGCATCAAGATAGTTACGGAAAATTATTGCCAACATGACAAAAATAAGCGCGAATGCTAGGCTTGCGCCTTTAATTATTTCCGCATTAACTTTTGATTCAATTCTAGCCTCACCACCAAGTTCTACCTCAAGATTAGGGTACTTAGCACTTAACTTGCTTAATAAGTCTTCTTCAACCGTTTTGAGTATTAATGAGGCATTAGCCACTTGTCGTAATACACTGGCGGTAACTTCCACTAACTGAATGCCATCAACTCGGTTAATGCTTGTGGCTGCTTTAGAGGTGGTGATATTAGCTACTTGGCCTAATTCTACGCTGTCGCCATTAGGCGCCGTAATAATTAATCGGCTGAGTTGGTTGGCATAATACTGCTGACTTCTTTGCATCATCACTCTTACTTTTACTTCGTCGCCAGCCACTATTTGTCGAATGGCTTCGCCACCAAAAAAGCGTAAACGAATTAACTCACCTAAGCTGTCACTGGTAAAACCAAGGTTTTTTCCTAATGGTGTTGGCGTAAGGTTGTATTGTAGTTTGCCATCCATCAATGCACTATCGATATCAGTTACGCCTGAGATTCTATTAAGCCCGTTCATTAACTCCTTGGCGGCGAGGGTTAATATTTCAGCATCCTTATGACCCAGCTCTATAACCAGTTCTTTACCGCCACCTGGACCTACTTGATAGTCAAAGAAAATTGATTTTACGCCAGGTACTTCGCCAATATTGATCCGCCAAGCATCGACAAACTCTTTAGCAGTAAAATTGCGTTGATCATCTGCAACAATCATAAAAGTTGAAGAGCCACTGCTTGAGCCGATATCTTGCATGTGAAACTTATAATCATTTTGCCCGTTTAAGCTCTTAATAGCCTTGATACCAGCCGCTTCAATATAATTAATAATGTTTGTTTTATCTGTCAACGGTGCACCCGTAGGAAATTCAACCTCGGCATCTATACGAGTCGATTCAATTTTAGGCACAAAGCTAGAGTCAACTCGGCCACTGTAAACCCAAGAGAAAACCACCGTAGCCAGTGATACAAAGATAATAATTATCGTAACAGGATTATTGCAACTGGCTCGTAACCATCGAGCATAAACCGTTGTTTTAAAGTGGTCGAAGCGTTTAAAGCAATACGCTTGAGCGTTAGATATAACGCGAAAACGCATCGGTTTATCAATATGTCTTAAGTGAAGAGGTAAAATTAATAAGGCTTCGATAAGAGAAACGATGAAAATAGCAAAAATGAGCAAGGTCATGGGTTTATACATAACACCTAGCTCTCCTGGTACATAAAGCAGCGGGATAAACGCAATAATATTGGTTGCCACTGAAAAAACTACAGGTAAAGTCATCTCTTTCACCCCCTCTTTAAGGGCTATATCCATCGCAATACCTTGCTGTACTTTCAGGTAAATATTTTCGGCGACAATCACCGCATCATCAACCAGTATTCCTAAGGTAATGATAAAAGCAAAGAGAGTGATCATGTTGATAGGAATATCCAGTAATGGCATAAGTCCTAAGGTGCCGATTATCGAAATAGGTATGCCCATGCTTACCCAAAAAGCTAATCTTAAATCAAGAAAAAGGGATAGCACTAAGATAACCAACAACATGCCAATAAGACCATTACTGGTTAACAAGTTTATGCGTTGACTAAAAGGCTCCGACTGATCTTGCAGTATTGTTAATGTTAGTCCTGCGGGGACTTCTGATTGATAGTCCGTAATAAATGCGTGAATCTCTTCGCTTATATCTATGGGCTTACTACTTTTATTTTGATAAACCTTTAGCTCTAACCCTGCTTCACTATTGACTTTAAATGGTCTCGTTTGACCCTGGAAACTATCACTAATGGTTGCAATGTCAGCTAGTGTCACGCTATTACCACTAACGTCAGTAATAACAGAAATATCTGCAAACTGCTCTGACAGTTCTTTTCGACCTAAGGTTCGAATTAAAATCTCACCACCTTGAGTATTAATACTTCCTGCAGGAACATCAGTAACTGATGTTCTCACTTTAGATAATACTTGCGCTAACGTGAGTTGATATTGGCGTAATTTCGCTTGATTAAGTTCAATAACCACTTCAGGTGAACGTGCACCTTGGATATCAATCTTTGCTAAATCAAGCGCGCCTAATAGCGCTTGTTTTAGTTGTGAGGCTTCACGGTAGATCAGCAATTCTGATAAGTTACCGTGCAGTCCAATTTCAACAATACTGTCCAACTCTTCAACAAAAGTAACGGTAGGGTTTTCCATTTCAACGGGGAAACTGTTGATGCCATCGATACTGTTTTTAACTTGCGACAATATAGTGTCAGGGTTAACACCTTCAATTAACTCTACTATTATTTCCGCTGAGCCTTCGTATGCATTGGCGCTTATTCGGTCAATATTAGGGTTGTCTCTTAACTTATGTTCAATGCTTAAAATGATACCCTGTTCGATATCTTTAGGCGTGGCACCAGGGTAACTTGCTTCTATTGAAATTTCATTGATCTGAAAAGAAGGGCTACTCTCTTGGTTAATACTATTAAACGATAGTAAGCCGAGAATAATAATCGCAAAGGTTAATAAGCTTGAGGCGATAGGGTTATCAATCATCCAAAGTGAGGGAGCTGACAGTATGCTTTTCTTTGTCATTACAAAACCCCTGAAACGATATTAGTGAGCATGCCTTCTGTTGCTCCAGTTATTGCACTGGTAACTACGACGTCAGTTATGCCAATGTTATTATTAACAATGGCATAGCTTTCATTTTGCCAAATAACTTTAGCGGCTTTTGCTGATAATTTTTTGTTGTGATCTACAATCCAAAAAATGCCATCGTCAATTGCACTAAGAGGAATTTTAAGCGTATTTTGTTGTGGCGTTAATTTTAAGTCAGCGGTAATGAATTCTCCCAATATGAAGGATTCTTTTGGGTTTTTTATACTAAGATAAACTTGCTGTAATTGACTATTTTCATGCAAACTTGACGAAAATTGTGATACCACTGCTTGATGATTTTCATGACTATCAGATGAAATATTAACGGTTTGGTTAATACGCAGCTGTATTGCAATATCACTGGGGACAGCAAGTGAAACCCGTAGTCGTGAAAGTTGTGCTAACTCTCCTAAACTATCGCCTTTATTAACATAACTTCCTTGATAAATTACTTTTGTTAATACGGTAAAGTCACTGCTACTGACAAGGGTACATCTTTGCAGGTTTTTTTTAGCAAGGTTGACATTACTTTGTGCAATAGTAACATTTGCTTTTGCTGTCTCAAGTTGTGGTTGTCGCAACATTAGTGACTTTTGCAAAAGGATGTTTTCACCAGCGAAATCACTACGGATTTGTTGATATTCTTTTTCTGCAACTTTTTGCTCACCGAGTTCCAGCTGTAAGTTCGCTTGTGCTATTTTCAAATCACTTTTGCTTTGATTTAATTTATGTTGATAATCGCTATCATCTATCTGATAGATGATATCGCCTTTTAGCAGCTGACCACCTTCGATAAAGGCTTTATTAACATACGTTATTTCTCCTTCGACTTGAGCCGTCAATAATAGTAGGCGAGGGGATTCAATTTTCCCAAAGGCTTGATAACTTGGCGTAAATTCTTGTGGTAAAACATCAATAACACTTACTGATAACACCTTTTCCGTTTGTGCGGACAACTCTTGGGTTGGTGATGTTGCTACTATAGCGGCAGAGCTAATAAGTGAGACCAAGGCGATGATTGCCGTCCATGGCTTAAAAATGAAATGTTGCATGCTGTGATCCAATATATGGTGGTGGATAGCTTGATTGAAAAGAGAATATTATAGTGCGGTATAAGTCTAATTTATGTCACAGGCAGTACCGTGAATTAATGCTAAACGCAGGAAGATTCCCGGTGATTTTCTTAGCCCTTTGTAGGTTGAACTAATAAGCGGATTTGTTAACTAAATTGATAATTTACATCTAATATAACTGTTTTAGGAAATTGATTTTTTATTGTTTTAGGTACTACCTTGAACCTAAGTTTTGAAAGAAGAACTTTAACGCTTTTATTAATGTAGCGACTACTACACGACTTGATGATTTTGGATTGTGATACGAATCCATTGGCATTAATGATAAAACTTATAGTTACTTTTCCCTGATGCCGTCTAAGTTTTGCTTCTTTAGGGTATCTCTTTTGTCTAGCGATAAAATCTCTAACTTGACCCATATAGCTTTGCATCGCCGATATTTCTTCGACTTCTTGTCGGTTGTTTTCTTTACGGATAATGTGCGAAACGCTCTGACTTTGCTGTGATTTTTTAGTCATATTCGTTACTGCGGAGAGAGAATTTCTTTTCGTTTCTACCCTGTTTTTTTTTGATTGGTTACTCTCAGTGGAATTACTAGTGACGGCTTCAATGTTTTCTTTGTTAAGAAGAGTTTCGTTTTTGTTAGGTAGTATCGCAAGTTGTTTGACTCGCTTTTTTTTCCTGATTAACTTTTCTGTGGCCTCAGTCTCTAGCGGTTCTATAATTGACTGTATGGGAGCGTTCACGGCTTCAGATTGAATGCTTTGTGCTGCAGTAATTTCAGGTGATGGACTTGAAAAAGTCAGCAGCATATCAACTACCTTTATATCAGACTGTGTGCGCGATCCTTTAGAATAGGCTTCTTCGCAAAAAATCACGTTGAAATATAACAAACTAATTAACCCTGTGATTATCGTCGCTAAAGTTTTTGGCTGCCAGTTCATGACTTACTCTCTTGTGTCGATATTGATAGCTGAGTTATTAACTTGATACTTTTTACACCTGCTTTACTTAAAGCTGCCGTAATCTTTGCCAGCATTCCTGTTGATATCTGACTATCTGCGAGTAAAAATACTTCTTTTGTATTGATGAATATTTGAGCTAACGATGAAATGGTGAGAGAATTTTTTTGGTAAGTTAACTCTCCATCAGCATTTACAAAAAGCCATTTATCTTGCGAATTATTACTCCGAGATAAAGTGTTTTTCATTGATTGATTTGGAATCGAAATACCGGTAATAGGCGTTGCAATATGTGCCGATACCATAAAAAAGATCAACAATAAAAATATAATGTTAATTAGCGGTAGCATAGGCTCTATTAGCGGAGTCGGAGTTGATGTATTAGTTAATTTCATAACGATTAAAGTCACTACTGATGTTTTTTATACCCAAATTGGCTAGATTTTCTTTGACGTTGATAAATGTTTGCAGACTTATATTTTCAGCTGGCATTAACAAAACAGCATCAACTGTGTTTTCCTGTATAAAGATCTCTATTTGTGAATAGTTCATTGCAATATTGTTGATGCGATAATGAATAGCATTTGAATGTTCATTTTTGGTAATCTCAATACTGATAGTATTATGAGGTTTAGTAGTCGCTTCACCCATAGTTATTAAAGGAATACTTTGCTTTTGTAGTTGTGTAAATTGGCTGACTAACATAAAGAAAATAAGTAAAATAAATACCACATCAATCAGCGGTGTTAAGCTCACCAAAGGTGAACAATTAGTCTTTTTTGACAGTTTCATACTTTGATTATAACCATTGTGTTTCGATCGATATTTCTGTCAGGATTGTTTCAATTTGACGTTGTGCTTTAGCTAACATACGCTCATAAAAGTGCCACAGTGTTAGCGCTGGTAGTGCAACAATGAGTCCCGCAGCTGTTGTTAATAAGGCTTGAGATATACCGGCTGAGAGTACACTTGGGTCAACTTGCATACCCGAATTTTTAAGTTGGTCAAAAGCATTTATCATGCCCAAAACAGTGCCTAAAAGCCCAAGTAAGGGGGCAATCATACTGATCACTTCAAGTGACTTTAAACCGCCACGCATTTGTTCAATTTTATTGGTTGCATATTGTTCCATGATCCCTTCAAAGTCACTCTTGTTTCTTTGGTTTTTTGATTGTTCAAGAGCATAGTTTATAACTTGATTTAGTAAGTAAATATCGCAATGTTTTTTGCTGTAATTAATTGAATACGAACGATTACTCAGTTTTGCTAACCATAGTCCATAGTGACGACTATTAGCGACGCCGAACCAGATGAATTGTGCAAGCTTATAACTTGCGATTGACACTGAAATAATGGACAGTGCGATTAATACCCATAAGCTCCAGCCTCCTTGTTCTAACCATTGAGGGACCATTTTATCTCCTGAAATATTTGCTATTTTTTGAGTTTTTCGTTCACACAGTATTTATTGTGAGCAAAATTACGTTCTGTTGCTAAAGTAAACTAAAAGGGGTGAGCTAGGTGATATCCTTGACCATAAACAGTATCGATTATTGGTTGGCGAAAAGGCTTTTCCATTGCCATGCGTAAACGATAAATATGTGTCCTAAGAGGAGCGCTTGCGGGAGATTCTTCACCCCATATCTCTTGTTCAAGCATTTGTCGTGATACGGTATTGGGATAATGCTGCACTAACACCTTTAAGATATTCATCTGTAGAAAATGAAGTTTTACTGTGGTTTCATCGCAGGTGACGGTTCTTAAGTTATAGTCAATTTGAAGCTTAGCTACGGTTTGTTTACCAATATCTCTTCGAGGCCCACGAAGCGATAAGGCCTTAATACGACAATGCAGCTCTTCATATGATATTGGTTTGTTTATAAAATCATCGGCACCAGCTTTAAATGCAGAAATTTTGTTCTGAGTGTCATGTTTTTCACCCAAAAATATAATGGGTGTACTAACAAAAAGTTCGTTTCTGATCCTGTGACATAGAGTGAGAGAGTGTAGTTTAACAATCTCGTAACTAATGATGATAACGTCATATTTATTTAATGATGCTAATTCGAAAGCAGAGATCCCATTGAAGGCATAATCAAGTTCAGTGTTGTGTTCAGCTAAGAAGTTGCCAATAGATTCAGCGTATTGCATGTTGTTTTCAATTAATAGGATCATGGTTGAATCGTAAATGTAAATTGTTATCAATCGTAGTAGTGGCTGTACTTTACTTGGTTGAATGTCTACAAAATGTCAAGATGTATGGGGTCTGAGGATTGATCTTTGTGTGAGGTTGTTCATGCTATATTTCACTTTTTATGAGTCTTTTTGTTAGTCATATTTTATGAAAATAAAGAACAAACACCTTCGGAAATTGCATGTCTATTGCTCTTTAATTTGCTGTACTTTGCTATTAGTTTTTTCATTGACGGGAATTAGCTTGAATCATCGGGTGATGTTTGAAGCAGAGCCCAAACAAAGTACTAGTCAATATGTCATCGAGAAGGAGGATGTGCAAAGCATTCAACTTCTCTTACGCGAATTGCCTTTAGCTTTAAATACGAAAGAACTTGAGCAGTTGATATTGAACAAAGAGCTTTCTTTACCTAGTCCAGGTAAAAGACTTGAGCTATATATCGAAGACAAACAGTTATTTATTGAAAGGAGTGATTTTGGTTTAGTGAGTCAACTGAACGAGTTGCATCAAGGTCGCTATACTAGTATTCGCTGGAAAATAATTTCAGATGTTACTGCCGTTGTCTTCATTTTTATTGCCATTACGGGAGTTTGGTTGAGTCTGAGAGACCATAAACAACGTCGAAATTATCTTTTATTTTTATCGTTAAGCCTAGCGACTTTTATATTATTAATGGAGTAAACAATTGAAATCAGCATTGACGTTCTGCATAACTTTATTGTGTGGAATAATTTTTATGAATAACTCTTCAGCCAACACGGAAGCCTTATTAGCACAGAAGTTGTTTGTTCAAATTGAGCTAACTCCTTTTCTAACAAAACATCAGCCTCCTTATTTTTCGCTGTGGTTAAGTAATGATAAAAAGCAGCATAAAGCACTCGTTGTAATCAGAGAGAAGGTCAAATGGTTAAGGGATTTAAAAAAATTCTGGCGTGATATTGCGCGTGAAAATAGAAGTGAGAGTGATGCTGTTACCAGTGCAACAAATATAAATAAGAAATTTAATTATAGCTATGAAATAGAAGGTATTTGGCAATATATATCGCTAGAAGTTGTGCGTGAAAATGGCAGCAGAGAGTTAATATATTTTCCTCTATCCTCAAAGGAGGCATGTATTCAGGGAAAAGTAGAAATAGTCGTGCTTTGCGCTCAGTTAGCCATTAACGACTAGAAAAGAATTATTCACCAAATTGTAGTGAGTGAGTTAAGTTCTGCGGTGTAAAATCCTATGAATGTAAAATTTGTCAGAGCAGGGTGATAATTCAGTGATCCTGATTGCGTAATAATGACAGGAGTTATTAATTAAAGGAAACTCCTAATGAATAAAACTTTACTAGCAAGCGCTTTATTATCTACCTGTTTTTCACTACAAGCTCATGATATTTGGATAAAAGCAGATACTCATGAAATAAACAATGATGAACAGAGCGTTTTTGCATTAGACGTATCTCGCTCTGCTCAAGCCTACATTGCAGAAGCGAATCATGGTATTAAATCTCTTCAAATGAGTTCACCGAACGGGCAATCTAAAAAAATTAATGCTGATTATTCAGGTAAGGTTAAAGAAGTTTTTGAAGTAGAGTTCAATGAAGCGGGTACTTATCACTTTGAAAGTCCAATGACACAAGTTTTTCTTTCTTTTTATTTTGATGAAGCAGGTAAAAAGCATAAAATTCGTATGCCAAAAACAGAGTATCACACCTTACCTAAAGGCTCTAAACCTGAAAAAACAGTAGAAAAGCAAATTATCACCGAAACATACGTAAGCTATAACGGCTTTAGTGACGTAAAACAAACCAGCAAAGATGGTTTGCAAATCATATTAATGCAGCACCCTAACAAATTAAGGGCGGGTGAGCCATTAAGCTTTACCTTAACTTATAATGGTCAACCTATCCCTGAAGCTGAAGTTGCGCTGAAAAGCCTGAATGAATTTTATTACCAAGACAGTGATAAAATTGAAGTGGACATAACATCAAAAGACAAAGGTCAGGTAACGTTTAATCCTAAACATCCAGGACGTTATTTATTAGGCGTTGAATATGGTTTACCCTTAAAAAACAATGTAAAAGCAGACTTTAGATCTATTGAAAAATTTTTAACTTTTGAAATTACTCAGTAAAAAAAGCTAGAATTTTAAAATCGACGAGTGCAACTGTTGTGCTCGTCGTCGACTCTTCTATTATTCTAGTTATTCCAGTTATTCCAGTTATTCCAGTTATTCCAGCGCAGTTGTGACAATTGAGTTACAGGTGTTAGATCATAATGATTCTTATTTGTAATATAAGGGTTAAACCAAAATGAACACATCAAAGATTTCAATAGCTGTTTGCTTAGCGTTAAGTAGTCAATTAGTGATAGCAGAAGTGGCAGGCGAAGATAAATATTTACTTGATAGTATTACCGTAATTGCCAGTGATACCGATATACAAGAGTCCGTACGATCCCCTCAAGCTATTACTACAGTTGATGCTAAAACGATTAGCAATATCAGCAGTAAAAACGTACCTGCCGCTATACAAATTTTACCTAATGTTGATGTGTTGGGAGGGCCCACGCCAAGTAATGAGAATGTTTCTATTCGTGGTTTACCACAATCCCATGCCTATGTTGCTATTGATGGTATTTATCAAAGTAATTTCGCGACTAAGCGAGGTAGTTGGTACTTGAACCCTAATTTTATAAAAAACATTAAGGTTACAGCGGGTCCAACCTCAGGCGCTGCTGCGGGTAAGATTACTATTGAAACATTATCAGCCCTTGACCTATTGGCGGAAGGTGACACTTTTGGCACTAAGATTGATTTAGGTTATCGCAGTAATAATGCACAACAAGATTATGGTTTATCACTTTTTGGTAAATCAGATACGCTTGACTATTTAGTGTCTGGCCAAACAAGCCAACGAGACGCATATGAGATCGGTGGTGTTGGCGGGACTTATGACAAAACACGGGGAGATCAACAATCAGGTTTAATTAAAATTGGTAATCAGTTTAATGCCGACCAGCGTTTAACCTTCACTGTAAACTATGATGACAGCCGCACTTTTCAAGTGAGAAATGATGTCGGTTATCGTGATACTAAATATGCCGGTAGTTCGCTAGTTTGGACCGACCAGGCGAGTGATAATGAATTACTCGATTTACAAGCATCTGTGTATTTCAATAATGTAGATTCATTCTCATGGGAAGAAGAAGGAGATGATGTTGAGGGTACTCAAGATATACAAGATAAGAGTTTTGGCTACAGTATCGGCAATAATTCGCTGGTGGACTTTGGATTACTACATTATGGGACCTCAGGGCACTTTACCACCCACACAGGCGCTATTCTCAAAACTGATACACAAACAGGAGAGATCATTGAAGATGAAAGTGCGGGTAGTGAGGCTTCAAGCAATTCAATCAAACTCGCCACCTGGATTAACATGCAATTGCCTGTCGGTGATTCGTTCGAAATTATTCCAGGCGTAAGATATGACTCTTTTTACATTGAATCCTCCAATGCGATTGGTTTAGAAGGCGAGCCTTTATTAAGAGAGGGTCGTACTGAAAGTAGAGTCTCTAAGTCTTTGAATATGCTTTATCACTTTAATGATGAAATAAAATTCTTTGCCTCATATGCTGAAGCGTTGAATGCCCCAGGTAATGGCTCGTTGTTTACGTCTGGCAGAGGTTTTAAACCAAACCCAGAGCTGAAATCGGAACGAGCCGATAACAAAGAGTTAGGTGTGGTTTTTGACTACCAGAGCATTTTTTCTGAAGGCGACTCTTGGGTTAGCAGAGTAAATATTTTTCAAAATGATATCAAAGACTTTATTACCGATCTCTATAGTACTGAATGGCCAGACGGGGAGCGAGTAAATATTGGTCAAGCACAATTAAAAGGTTTTGAAGTCAGTACAAATTATCACTTGGGAGATTGGGACTTATCTGCGAGTTATGGACAAACTCGAGGAATAGATAAAAACACCGGGTGGTATTTAACTGATATGCCATCTGATAAAATTAACCTTATTAGTAATTATAACGTTAATGATGAGCTTGTTTTAGGTACGAGTGCGACCTTTGCTTTTACTCATGATAAAACACCAACCCAGCAACTAGTCGCTGGTGGAGAAATTGAAGATATCCCATCAGAAGGTGTAGGAAGCTGGTTTACTATGGATATATTTTCAACTTATGCACCAAAGAAAATAAAAGGATTTAAAGTTAATTTATCAATTACCAACCTTTTTGATCGTGGTTATGCACAGCGAATGGATTTTGAGAGAAATGGTGACCCTAAAAATCCAATCGAGTTTTATGAAGAAGGTCGTAGTATCAACGTGAAAATGAGCTACGCATTTTAAGTGTCGAAGTAAACTAAGCAATACCGCTATTAACATAATGATTAGTAGCGGTAATTAATGTGAACTCTGGTGCATAGCATCTTTAAATTAAATCCCTTCAATTGTTTTTTTGCATCAACTTAACTATTGAAATCATTTATTCAAAAACTTGTAATAAGTGGACATTTAGATGACATCGCGAAGTCTATTATTACTGTCATTTTATTTTTAATGTTCAGGTTGGTTTTTGATGAGTAATGGTTCAAATATAAAGTTTTATGGCTTCATTGCTGTAAGTTTAATGATTTCTACTTCGTATGCAGACAATCCAATAAAGGGAGCTCCTGATTGGTCTACTCCCAAACGGGGAGTTGTACATGAAAGTAAAAAGACCGATCAAGATGATGATAAAGCGCTATTTAGTATTGTAGGAAGTGATCAGCATTATACTCAGCAACAAATTGATAATAAATTTAATGCACCTGATTGGTTTCCGAATAAGCACGAAAAGATGCCGAGCATCGTCAAAATGAGGAAAGCGCCTAACGTGTGGGCATGTGCTTCGTGTCACCTAGCTTCAGGGGGCGGACATCCTGAATCTGCAAGTCTAGCTGGTCTTGATAGTATGTATTTACAACGGCAAATGAAAGCTTTTGCCGACGGCTCGAGACTCGATTATTCTGGAAACATGAATCGAATGGCCAAGACGTTAAATAATGCAGAAATTAAACAGGTTAGTGATTGGTTTTCAGCACTTCCACCCAAAAAAGTCACTACAGTTGTTGAAACTTCGCAGGTGCTTAAAACCTATATAGATGAAACTCGCATGAGACTTGTAGCTCAGCCCTATGTTATGGAAGTAATAGGTAATCGTATCGTTGAAATTCCCGATCATCCCATAGAAGTGAATAAGCGTAACCCTGACAGCATTTTTATTAGCTATGTCCCTCAAGGCAGCTTAGCAAGAGGTAAAGCCTTAGTCAGCGCAGGTAATGCTAAAACCCCGCCTTGCGCTAGTTGTCATGGGGTCGACTTGAGCGGTAGCGCTATTGCTCCCTCGATAATAGGTAACTTTGGTAGTTATACTGTTCGTCAATTACACGGATTTAAAGGTAAAACTAGAAATGGCGGGCAAGCAGTGATGATGCAAAGTGTAGTAAATGGCTTAACAGATGAAGATATTATTGATATTTCAGCTTATTTAACGTCTTGATCAGTTAACTAACATTGGCTAATGATCTCAAACTCAAATAAGCTGGAGTTGCTGTAATTTACTCAGCTAACTCCAGTATAATTCAGTTACTCTCAGTTAATATTGCCACCAACGGTCAAACCACTTGGCACAATAGTCGGTATTCCCTTGTAAAAGTCATCGGTATTAACTGTTTGCAAAAATGCTTCTATATCAGCAAAATCATCTTCGCCAATTGTTACGTCTAGATCGCCTCTATTTTCATAATCAGCTATTGCATCAATCAATCTAGCACGTGAACCATCATGCATGTATGGCGCTGTATAGGATATATTTCTCAAACTTGGTGTACGAACAATATCTGTTCCAATAATAGCCTCACCAAGATGCAATATGTTATCTGACAGCATTGGTCCTAAATGGCAACGAGCACAGCCTCTATCGATAAACTTGTTGAGACCGATTATTTCTTGTTGGGTGAAAATTGATTGCTCTCCAGAAAGAAATCGATCAAATCGTGTGTTTGGACTCGTTATTTTTCTTTCAAAAGTTGCTATGGCTTTTACTATATTTTCACTGGATACAGCCTCTGTTACGCCGAAGGCTTGCTCAAATAAAGTCACATACTCAGGAATAAGTCGTAAGCGTTCAACAATGTTGGCCATAATTCCTTGTTCATTATTATTATAGCCAAGCATTTCGACTGGATTTTTAATTGGCCCTAAGGATTGCTCTTCTAAAGTATCAGCTCTCAAGTCCCAAAAATATCCGCCAGAAACAAAGCTACTATCGCTTTCATTGTTTTTGATACCAGTAAAAGCAACATTCATGATTGTAGGAGCATGAATGGACGTTACCTGAAAACCATATCTTTGAGGTCCTAAGCCAATACCGTCGGAACCGATAGATAATATACGTCCATCAGCCCAACCAAAATCAGGATGGTGACATGAGGCACATGATGTGTTTTTATCACCTGAGAGTATTGGATCCCAAAAAAGTAATTCACCTAGTCGTTCTTTGGTTTCACTGTAAGGGTTATTTGACGGGTAGATAGTTTTTGACGGTAGGGGAGTAAAAATTGTTGAATAATCTCTAGTTTGTGCATCATCTGCTATCCCGTCAGGATTTTCGCAGCCAAATAAAGTGACACAAGCCAACGTGATTAAATTAAAGTGTAATCGTTTCATATGAAACTACCTCATGATTGGTTTAATACGTGTAGACTCTAGGCTAGAGTCAAGTTAGCGGTAAACAAAGGTTGTAAGTTTGTCACGCTGTACGTCTATGAAATGTCTTATATACTCGTTACCAATCAAGATGCATGTTTCAGAGTTCTTGAGCCATTTCAATTCACAGCAACGATGAAGTGAAGTTGTTCAAGCGTTTCTTAGCTGGGTTTAAAATGACTTTATTCTGCGTTAAATAATCAACCCATAGAATGACTATGCATAAACTATTTACCTTGCGTAAAGTCATTTTAATTCCCACTTAAATTCTGCACTTTGAATGATAACGGGTATAAATTAGGTATATGAGTATCAAATGTACGCATATTAGTAAGTTGATTAATCGGTATTGACGCGAGATGTTTTTGTGCTTACAAAAACGTATCGACTCGTAATGAAATAATTGCTAAATAAACCTGCCAAAATGCCAAGACAAAATGCAATGGGAATAAATGTCAGCTCTTTTGTGTACCAAAATACCAGCAAGTTCAAACAACCAGAGATATGAGCCGTTAATAAGTGCTTGCACCATTGAGCAATAACATTAGTAAATTTTTGGTGACCGTAGGTATAAATTCTATTGCCAAACCAAGTTGCAGAGGCGGCTAACCAAAATGATAATAATCTTGCTAACATTATGTTGTCAGTGAGTTCGCTTAAAAATATAAAAAACAGGCTATCAACAATAAATCCCATACCACCAATAAGACAAAATTTTTTAAACTGCTCCATAACTTCCCACATCAATGACGATAACTATGAGCCAAGCTTATCCTGTGTAAGGTCTAAAAAGTGTCACTAACCTTGTTGAGATGATAGTGACTTTTTTTAGACTTCACTTGTTTTAAAGTAGCTCCAGAATAAATTTTGGAGAGAAAAATGCAACTTGTAAATAATGAGTCATCGACTAAAAATGAAATAACCCTAAGCATCATTGTGCCCGTTTACAATGAGCGAGAAATGCTACCAATATTTCACCATCACTTAGCAAAAGTACTAAGTACTCTCTCTGAAGACAGCGTTGAAGTTATTTATGTTAATGATGGGAGTTGTGACGATAGCTGGGATGTTATGTTGGATTTAAATAGCCATTACGCCAATATCGAATGTATAAACCTAAGTCGAAATTTTGGCAAAGAAGCGGCCATGACTGCTGGTATAGATAATGCGAAAGGCCAAGCTGTTATATTGTTAGATGCTGATTTACAAGATCCGCCTGAGTTGATCCCTGACATGCTTACCGCTTGGCGTAATGGTTTCGATGTCGTTAATATGAAACGTAGTGCACGACTTGGCGAGTCCAAATTTAAATGTTGGTCAGCGCACGTTTATTACCGATTGCTTGATCATTTATCAGAAGTACCTTTACAAAAAGATGTTGGCGACTTCAGGTTATTGAGTCGCAGAGTTATTGAAGATATCAAAAAACTTTCTGAACGAAGCCGGTATATGAAAGGCATTCTTTCTTGGCCAGGGTATAAACAAACCACTATTAGTTTTGAGCGTCCAGAACGCGTAGCAGGAGAAACTAAATGGTCTTTTATTCAATTGGTTAAATTAGGATTATCAGGTATCACCGCGTTTAGTGTTAAACCATTAAGAATATCAACTTGGGCCGGTGTATTGATTTCAGCTTCTGCTTTTGGCTACGGACTTTGGATTTTGTTGAAAACCTTAGTCTTTGGTGAAGCCGTTGCTGGTTATCCTTCAATGATGTTAATACAATTATTTTTAGGTGGCGTACAGCTATTAGCGATTGGTGTTTTAGGCGAATATGTAGGACGCATATATGCTGAAGCCAAGGCTAGACCCATATATTTAATTATGGATAAAGAACGAAATACACTCGTCAGTTCGATGGTGGAAAAGCATGGTTGATTCAGAGAATCATAATAGTAATGTAACAACGTCGTTGGTATTTTGGGCTGCAACATTAATTTTATCATTGATTGTCATTAGACTCGTCTCTTTAGGGTTATTTCCACTTTATGATACGACTGAAGCGCGATACGGTGAAATGGCACGAATAATGTTCGAAACCAATAATTGGGTGACTCCTCAATTTGACTACAACATTCCTTTTTGGGGAAAACCCCCATTTCAAACATGGCTCAGTGCATTAAGTTTTTCTTGGTTTGGCATTAGTGAGTTTAGTGCGCGTTTACCCCATTTTGCCTGTGGGTTAATCACGGGTTATTTGGTTTATCGTTTTACTAAATCACTGACAAACAAAAACACGGCCGTTTTTTCTCTGCTGATACTTACTTCAAGCCTTGGTTTTATTATCGCTATAGGCATGGTGATGACGGATAGCGCGTTATTAATGTCATACACCCTAGCTATGGTTGGCTATTGGCAATGCTATAGCCAAAAAGATAAAATTGTCTCTGGGCATTTATTTTTTGTCGCTCTAGCATTAGGTATGCTAATTAAAGGTCCTGTTGTTGTGGTGCTGATTGGAATATCTTTGGTCAGTTGGAGCTTATGGCAAGGTTGTTTTAAGCTCGCAATCAAAAGCTTGCCTTGGTTAACCGGTATGATGGTATTTTTGTTGTTGACCTTACCTTGGTACGTTTGGGCTGAGATACGCACGCCAGGATTTTTAGAGTATTTTATAATTGGCGAACATGTTCAGCGATTCCTTGTGTCAGGCTGGCAAGGTGATCTATACGGTACGGCGCATATTAAACCAAGAGGCATTATTTGGTTGTACTGGCTGGTTTGTGCTAGCCCATGGTCTTTTATCGTCATAGGGTTAATCATTAAAAGGTATCGTGGTGTCGAGTTACCTTCTAACAGGTTCCAGGCCTTAGGCATAAATAAATATCTAATTTGTTGGATGATATCGCCATTATTGTTGTTTACCTTAGCTGGTAATATTTTACCTATTTATGTATTACCTGGGTTCAGCGCGCTAGCAGTGCTTGTTGCATTAAACTGTCGATTGACAAAAACTAGTAACTACTTAGCTTTAGTTTCTTTTGCCTTATTAGGTTTAGTCATCACGTTATTAAACCTTGGGGTTATTAACAAAAAGAGTGAGTCTGAACTACTTGGGGTTAATCGAACTTTTTCCCAATATACACCACTGTATTATTGGAACAAAAGACCTTTTAGTGCTCAATTTTACTCCAAAGGCCAAGCGCAATTACTTACAGATAAAGATGAGTTAATTAATTTGTTAACGTCAGACGAGTCTTTTTTTCTTGGGATAAGACATAGTGATTTTGAACTATTAAAACCTTTATTAATCCCTACTTGTGTGGGAACTAATCAAACAAAAAAACGTCTGTTATTAAAGTGCAATTAATAAAATAAACATAGTTAAGGATTATCGTTTGAAAATATTACTGGTAGAAGACTGTCAAAGTGTTGCGGAAGTTATTTTTGATTACTTTGAAGAATTAGACTTCGACCTCGATTATGCTGCTACAGGTAATTTAGGGTTATCCCTAGCTCAATCGCAAAAATTTGACTGTATTATTCTAGATATCATGTTACCAGGTCTTGATGGTATTAGCCTTTGTCAGCAACTTAGATCTGAGGGCAATAACACGCCAATTATCATGTTAACGGCACGAGATACTAATGATGATATGTTACTAGGACTTCGCCAAGGAGCCGATGATTATATTGTAAAACCTTTCAATTTAGAGTTACTCGAAGCACGTATTCACAGCGTTACTCGTCGTCATTCTGGCTCAGGTTTCATCACACAAATGACTTGTGGTCCCATTACTCTTGATATAAATACCCATCAAGTATGGCGGGGTAAGCAAGAAATAAAATTAACTCCTATTTGTTTTAAAATATTGAATTTATTAGTTAAAAAATCACCCAATGTTGTCTCGCGTCAAGAAATAGAAGAAGTATTGTGGTCTGATGATTTACCTGACCAAGATATATTACGAAAACATGTCTATCAGCTTCGTCATAAGGTAGATAAGCCCTTTGCAGAAAATATTATAGAGACGGTACCTAAATTGGGATATCGCTTGGTGCCAGTTTAATGAATACCGCTAAACCCATGAGTAGTAAAATTATACGTGTCTATTTATTAGGGGCTATGGTGCTGTTAGTTTTTTATGGGGCTATTTTTTACCATACTGTCCTATACACTGAAAATCAAAGTAGTGAGCGGCGTTTAGCATTAATTTCACCTTACCATTTTAAGTTATTTAGCCAAGGGGTTGATGGTGAAGTACAAATTGACCCTATGTTAAAAATATATGATCAATACGAAATTTTGCCCCCATCAATAAAACGACGACTTGATAAAAACTGGCAGGGCAGTATCAGTTTTCATTTTGAAGATGACAGTGAATATAGTGTGTTTGCACAGCAAGTTTTGACGAAAAAAGGTTTAGCCATTGCTTATGCTCTGGAAGATGTTGATGCGATTGAATGGGATGATACAGAATTCGCTATTTTCCAAACCGTGATATTTGGACTTGGCCTACTCATTTATATTATCGCAGCATTGTTTATTATAAAAATGGCTAAGCGTATTAGCACGCCATTTTCTAATTTGGCCAATAAATTAGAGCGTCATGATAACGAAAAATATACACCATTATCAATTGATGGTGAATTATCATTAGAGTTGATGCAGATGCTGACCAGCATCAATAGCTACCGTAGTAGGATCCGAGAGGCTTTCATGAGAGAGCAAGCTTTTACTCGCTATGTCAGCCATGAGTTACGCACGCCTATGACAGTTATCCGTGGTGGGATCAGTATTTTACGACGGCTGGATGATGAAAAAGTGCAAAGACAATCTAGTCGCATTGATAATGCCATTATTGAAATGGAGCAGCTAGTTCACACCTTTTTGCTAATGGCGAGGAATGAAGAGAGTAACTCTATTAAGGTTGATATTTCAGATGATTTTATCCAGAAAATAGTGCAAGACTTTGAGCCTACTATAAAAGCGAATCAAGTTATTTTTCATCAAGAATTACAATGTGATTTTAGCCTTGCGGTTCAGCCTTTGTTATTTGCTGCAGTCATTAAAAATTTATTGAAAAATGCCATTAACTGTAGTGTTGAAGGTAATGTCAGTCTCTTTATTTCGCCACAACGAATCGATGTTATAGATAATGGTGTAGGACTTGATGCACAGCCACGAGGTTATGAGGGCTTTGGCATAGGCCTTAACATTGTTAGAGATATTTGCGAAAAATACCAGTGGCAATTCAATATAAAAAATAATCACGGTGATGGTTGTACAGCTTCAGTTATTTTTAATCCTAGTACTTAGATTAACAATTATTAGATAGTCACTACCTTGGTAGGATGCAATAATTAGCTTAAGCCTTAACTTAAGCTGATTTAAGAATTCATTCATGTGCATATTATTTATTGCTATCGAGCAACACCCAAAGTACCCCTTAATTATTTGTGCTAATAGAGATGAGTTTCATCAACGTCCAACGCAGGCTATGCATGTCTGGCAAGAGTCCAATATCTTAGCAGGAAAAGATCTGCAAGCGGGTGGGACTTGGTTAGGTTTATCATCAACGGGAAAATTTGCCGCATTAACTAACTTTAGAAAACTGCCCTTAAGTGATGCACCTAAAAAATCTAGGGGCGATCTTGTTTTACAGGCTTTAGCCGACACTAAAATAAACATGACAGCTGAGTTGGCTCAGCAAACAAGCCAATATCATGGTTTTAATCTCATCTATGGTTCATTGAAAAAACTGTACTGTTATGACAGTGTCAATAATCAAAGTCATCAGCTGCGTAAAGGTGTACATAGTATTTGTAATGGTGCGTTAGATGATATTTGGCCTAAAATGGCAAAAGGTGAAAAACTGTTAAGTGAGACGATTCATTTACAAGGTAATCTATCTGTTAACGCACTATTTGATTTAATGAGCAATGATAAACAGGCTTTACCTCATTTGCTGCCTGAAACAGGACTTGATGAGGAATGGGAACAGCTACTCAGTGCTATCTTTATTAAATCCCCAACATATGGGACACGAACAACCACTATTATCATGCAAGATGTCGAAGGTAATGTAGAAACCTACGACCGCAGTTATGCGCCTTCAGGTGAGTGTGTCGCTAAACAACAATTTAATTTAGCAACGGCTTTTGATTAACTGATTCTTTATCATTGAATTAACAGGCTAGTGCTATGTTGTAGATATTTTAAAGGGAGAGTCTCAAAAAAACATACTGGCACGCATAGATAATTATTGATTTATCTGCGTTTCCTCTCACTGAAATCTGAAAAATAAATAAGTTTACTCACAGAGCATTAATACATAAATGTAGCTCTGGTGAAAATGAATAATAATTGCTTCCTAACACCTCCAAATTTGCTGTGACTTTCAATAGTAAGATGGCTATTTACAAAATAATTCTTACCGTTTATCGATGCACCCAGCGTATCTTCTCGCGATGAACTCGATGTGATTGATTGGTTAATGACCAATTAAACCAAAAAATGACGTTTCCTTTAGGAAACTTTATTCACTATTGTGGATTTTATTTCAATTAAAGTGTATTTTATTGCGCTATCTCAACTTTTATATCTAAGTAAACATGAATAATAAAAAGGTCAATTATTAGATATACAAAAATCAGCGCGATAATCCAACGATTAGATAATCAATAAAGCACTATTATAAAGTGCTAAATAGAAGTAAATATCAACGGTGAATTTTCAGTGCTACAACAATTATACGGCAATGCTAACAAGGGAAATTCCATTATTATTTGGGTTTCACTCCTTGATAAAACATATGTCTCATTTGCTTAGGAAACTTTTATGGAATTACTTAAGGGTATTACCCTTCTTCTTGCTGCGTTAACGGCATTTTCTTTATTTAGTCGTTTTGCGCCCCACGGCACAAAAGCTATGGGCGGACTTGCCTCTGCAGCGGTTGCTAGCTTTTTAGTTGAAGCTATTCATGCTTACATCTCTGGTGATTTTCTTGGTATTGATATCCTAAGAGAAACTGGCCTCGCTGCTGGTTCTATGGGTGGTCCAGCTGCCGCTGCTCTTGTTGCATTGGCTTTAGGTGCTAATCCTGTGTTTGCCATTGTTGCTGCCATCGCAACTAAGGGAACGGGTATATTAGCTGGTTTCATTGCGGGTTACCTTTGTTACTTTATTTCCAAAGTGATTGAAAAACACCTTCCGGAAGGCATCGACATTATTGTTGGCGCATTAGTTATCGCACCTTGTGCTTATGTTATTGCGCATGCATCCGGGCCCGTCGTCGGTAGTATCATGGCAATAATAGGCTCAGCGATTACTGGCGCTACCACGGCATCACCTTATGTGATGGGCTTTTTACTTGGTGGCCTGATCAAAATGATCTGTACTTCACCATTAAGCTCTATGGCACTAACGGCAATTCTTGGATTGACCGGACTACCTATGGGGATAGCGGCAATCGCCTGTGTTGGTGGGTCTTTCACTAATGGAATATTAATGAAAAGATTAAAGCTCGGTGATAGAAACAAAGTAATTGCGATTATGTTAGAACCACTTACTCAAGCAGATATTGTCACAAGAAATGCTTTCAAGATTTATTCTTGTAACTTTTTCGGTGGTGCATTATCGGGTTTAGTGGCGGTTTATTTCAACATCATTAACGATGCACCAGGAACTGCAGCACCAATTCCTGGATTGCTTGCTCCTTTTGCCTTTAATGAAGCTGGCACGGTTGTAATGGCCATTATTGCTGCATCTATCTGTGGTATTGCCGCAGGTTATGTTGGCAGTAGCATTCATCTAAAACTAGATGAAAAACGTGCAAATAAACTTAGCCAGGCTCCTGCGGTAGCTACTTAAGTTAATATATGTGGTAAAAGGTTGCTAATAACCTTTTACCACTAATCGAAAACCTCCTCTTCCCACAGACTCTAATAACGACTTATTTACATCCCTATTAAATAGTCGAGATCAACTTAAAGCAAATTACTCTGCTTATTCGTTATCATCAAAAGAGTGTAATCATGGTTGTATTTTTACTATCAGCTTATCGATGCATGACGATGTAAATTCTCAATGCTAAAGGGCGTGAGAAGTAGTGTATAGATATTGCGGTAATTAGGTTAAATCTTACTTAAGGGAATATTTTACTGAGGGAAGTAGTTAATCTGTTTAGATATGAAAGATTTTTTAATATGAATTCTAGTGTATTAGACAAAATAACACCCCTCATTTCAAGGGGCATTATTGACATCAAAGGACTAAACGTTAACAGCGTCTTTTAATGCTTTACCCGCTTTAAAAGCAGGTACTTTCGCTGCAGAAATTTGGATCTCTGCACCTGTTTGAGGATTGCGACCAGTACGAGCAGCACGGTCATTTACTTTGTAAGTACCAAAACCCACTAATGCGACATCACCGCCATTAGCTAACTCAGTTGTTACTGAACCAATTAAACTATCTAAAGCACGGCCAGCTGAAGCTTTTGAAATGTCTGCGCCTTCAGCGATTTTCTCTACCAATTCACTTTTGTTCATTATTATTATTCCTTAATTATGGTTGTCATCAACATACTAAAAAATAACAGTGAATTGAGCAATAGAAATATTAACTTTTGTGCGAAAAATGGACATTTTGTTTGTTTTACTGTTACTTAAAGCAATATGTGTACCTGTTATTATGCAAAGTTCAGGTTTTTAGTGGGGATTTAAGTGACTTTAGGTAAGCGTAATGAATTATGCATAGTCATTCTATACTTTGGTTATTGAACGCCGTATAACGTCATTTGCAATTAATATGTATATTCTGAGTACTTGGGTGAATATAGTTTTTCTCGATAAATTTGTTACTTTTTCTATACTAAGTATTTAGGCGTAAACTTTCATCGAGATTAAATTTTTATAGCCTATTTTTAACTTTTCACTATCTCGCAATACGTTCAATTCAGACCTCATTGCTTTATTATATTTAAACTTATGAAAACAATGGTAATTTCTGACATAAAATGATTAGATAGAGATTATTTTTTACCTTCAAACTCTTGTTTGAAAAAGTATATTAAATGAGTTGATTATGACCTTGTGGCAAAAATTTTCTGTATTAAATAAGCGTACTAAAGGCGTGATTTATAGTGGCATACTTGTGTCACTTTATGCCATAAGTGGATTTTTTATCTTACCTCTTATAATAAAGCCACTTGTTATTGATACAGTGACAGAAAAATTAGAACGACAAGCCCAATTAGAGGCTGTCGAATTCAACCCGTTCACCTTATCCATTAGCTTAAAAGGTTTCAACATTAACGGTAAGCATACCGATAAATTACTTGGATTTGACCTGTTAACCTTAAATCTGCAAGCTTTTCCTCTTTTACAAAAAACAATTTCCTTTGACGAGATAATTATTAATAAACCAGAAGTTAGTGTTTTAATACTGTCTAATGGTGAGTTTAACTTTCAAGATATTATCCTTAAAAATACCGCTCCCGAGAGTGAAGCTGACAGTGAAAATAGCAATGATGCTGCTTGGATTTTATCAATAGACAAGTTCCGTCATAATGAGGGAATTATCAATTTTAGCGATCAAAATAGAGAAATAGCTTACCACCATATAATTAAAGAGATTAATGTTGCGTTGGATAATTTCTCCACTAAAGCAGGTGATAATAATATGCATCATGTGAAAGCTAAAACATCGCAAGGTACTGAGCTGAATTGGCATGGAAAATTTAGCTTATCTCCCCTTAAGTCTTCAGGTGATATTAGTTTTGTCAGTCCATTGCAGGTTGTCTCAGACTATATGCAGCAAAGAATATTATTCAATATTACGGAAGGGGTATTTAAGCTTGATAGTCATTATGATTTTAACTTTGCAGGTGAACAGCCACAATTTATTATCACTAATTTACTGGCCTCAATTTCAGCATTAGAAATCCGCCGTAGTAAAGACAACAAAAAAATCATTACCTCGGATGAACTAAGTGTAGACCTTGAGCAATTGAGTTCATCGGATAAAAACATAGTAATTAATAGTATTTCTAACACAGGCAGTTTCATTGCGGTGAATCGGGACAAATCATCGCAGTTTGATATAGAAAAATTATTTATACTACAACAGCTCAATCAATCAATTAGTCCTGATGAACCCGAAGGTGAAACTGATGTTTCAACCGCAAGTTCGACCGACATAAGCGCAACCGCTAAACATAATGACAATAAGCGTGAAAATTGGGGGCTAGAAATAAAGGCCATCAATATCGGTAATAATAATATTGTCATTAACGACAGTTCTGTGGTTCCTGTGGCAATTCATGACGTCCTAATAAAGACATTAACAGTTGAACACTTAAAGCCTTTTACCAATGAATCAGCATTGTTATCTTCAAGTATAGGCTTGAACGATCAAGGTATTATTAAGGTAAAGGGCACAATAAAACCTGAGTCTAAACAGTTGTCTCTTGCCCTTGATACAGAGCAAATATCGCTGAAATATTTCCAGCCATATATTAATGCTATTGCCAACATGAAGATACTTAATGGTGAGTTAGCGACAAACTTATTAATAGATATCGACGCCGCTAAGGCGACACCTTTATTGGATATTAAGGGTGATGTTAAAGTAAGTTCACTAAATGTCATTGAGACAACATTAAATGAAGAATTTTTAAGTTGGGAAAACCTATCATTAAACGATATTCAATTTAGTTACCCCGAGCAAAAATTGACCTTGTCAGCTATTAATATTAACGAACCTTTTTTACGTTTAATCATTAATGAAGGCAGCACTACTAATATTCAACAATTAATGAAAGAGCAAGAAGAAGCATCAAATTCAGAAACAAAAAATAGTACGCCTAAGCCTAATGACAAAAATGAGGCTAATTCAGCAGAGCAAAGTTTTACAGCAGACATTAATGAAATCAATATCACCAACGGGAAGTTAGATTTCTCAGATAGCTCATTAACCCCTAAATTTAGTGCCGGAATTTACAGTTTAAACGGTGATATAACAGGGTTATCTTCTAATGAAGACAGTAGAGCAAAAATAGATTTAAAAGGTAAAGTCGATAAGTATGCACCTGTTATTATTAAAGGCGCTATAAACCCGTTAAGTCATGATGCCTTCACTGATATTGATATGTTATTCAAAGGGATCGAGTTAACAACCTTTACACCTTATAGTGGAAAATTTGCTGGCTACGCAATAGATAAAGGCAAATTAAGTTTAGGATTAAATTATAAATTATCGAATAATAAGCTCGTTGCTGAAAATAATGTAACGTTAGACCAACTCACTTTAGGCGATGTTGTTAATAGCGAAGAAGCCACTAGCTTACCGATCAAATTTGCATTATCAATGTTAAAAGACAGTGAAGGTGTAATAGAATTTAACTTACCTATTCGAGGTGACATTGATAACCCTGATTTTAAGTATTCAAGTTTGGTTTGGGGGGCATTAGGTAACTTGATTACCGGCATTATAAGTTCTCCATTTAAAGCATTAGCAGGTTTAGTGGAAGGGGATAATGATAACCTTGACCATGTGGTTTTTACCGCAAACAGTTTTGAACTTAATGAAGCAGAGCAGGGTAAACTTGATTCTCTCGCCAAAGCATTATTGCAACGACCTTCTTTATATATCGAAATAAGAGGGCTAAGTTCCAATTTAATTGATCATGATGAAATGGCCTATGCAAAAATTTTGAAACAACTGCAGATATCGCCTAGAACCTTATCAGGCGTGCTTACTGAAGAAGAGAAAACATCGTTAGTCACTTATTACCGCTCTTTGAATAAACAAACAGAACAAGTGCCGCAAGAAAAACAGAAAGAAGCGTCGGTTAAGCAAGGGGATGCTGCTCCTGTGCTGACTGAAGAAGAGCAAGCACTCGCGAAAGAGAAACTCTTTAACGATGCGCTTAAGTTTATGCTTGCTGAAACACCGGTAACAGATGGAGAATACTTAATGTTGGCAAAACAACGCGCATTACAAATTCAAAAACATCTGATTGAAACTGCCCAAGTGCCAAGTGTTAATGTGTTTTTACTCGATAGTAGTATCGAAATTGAAAACGATCTTGCTGATATCGAGAATTCACAAATAACGTTACCGCTCAGTTTAAAAGCAAAATAGCGCTCATTTAATTAAACCAATGACCATGTCGCTTATTTATAGGAATAAGCGGCATCTTTATTTAGGCGAAGAAAAATTTTTGATGTTTAACTGATGTTTTTGAAGTTTTCTATATAGGGTTCTAACGCTTATTTCTAAGTTGTCAGCAATAGTTTTAGGTTGGTTACCATAGTGGTTAAGCAGCTTTGATATGTGCTCTTTTTCGTTTGATGACAGATTGCTTGAGTGAGTTTCTATCTCGTTTAAACCGACAAGATTTTTGGGTAAGTGTTCAATGCTTATTGAGTCATCATCACTTAATAAGGCACTTCGTTGTACTATGTTTTTAAGCTCTCTGACATTACCAGGGTAATGATAATGAGATAATGCGACTAAGGCTTCAGAGGTAAATTTTTTCGAGCAGAATTCACTTTTTGATAATAAATGCTCTGCTAATAACGAAACATCAGACTTTCTTTGTCTTAGTGTTGGCAAGTTAATGGGAAAAGCGGCAATCCGGTAATATAAATCTTCTCTAAATTCACCTTGCTCAACCATTTTTTCTAAATTCTTATGACTGGCACAAATTAGCCTAAAGTTCGCCACTTGCTTTTCAACACTACCGACTCGTCGATAATGACCTGTTTCAAGTAATCGTAATAGTTTCACTTGTAAATTCAGCGGCACATCGCCGATTTCATCTAAAAATAAGGTGCCGCCATTTGCCATACACACTAAACCTTTCTTACTTGTGTTGGCACCGGTGAAGGCTCCTTTTTCGTGACCAAATAACTCTGATTCAAATAAGGATTCGTTGAGACCGGTACATTCAACTTCTATAAAAGCTTTATTAGCTCGTTTACTTGCTTGATGAATTGATAGCGCGGCGAGCTCTTTTCCTGTTCCGGTTTCACCTTGCAATAATATGCTGATATTACTCTTTGCACTGCGAGTGATCATTTTGAGAAGCTCTTGAAAAGGTTTACTTTTACCAATTAATTTCAAATCACTACTAACACTACTTGCAAAATCGACTTTCTCTAGAATTTCTAAAAAGCCAATGGTTATGCCGTTGTTATCTTTAACCGGCTTCATCAGAATATTGCAATAAATATCAGCTGAGCCTGTTTTATGGATATGCAATGCAGAGCTGTTCTTTCCTGTTTCTTTACATGATGAGAGCGGACACGCTTCGCCTTTTTGGTCACAAGGTTTAGAGAAATTATGTGACACCCCGTAACACTTACTTTTCCCGAGTATTACTTCTGTCGAATAAGTATCACGATAAGCCTGATTAACCGCTTCAATTGAGTAATCATGGGTAATGAATATTGCTGGTTTCTCAACAGCTTCGATGATTGCTTGAATAGTTTGATGTACCACTTGCCGTAAACCTTTTGATTTTTTACGTCATAATTGACGTTCGTTGTCGCTATTTTATGTCATTTTTGTCTCTAATAAAGGTTGTTTTGAACTGGTTTGTATGGTTCTATTAAATTCCTTTATTTTTCAGTAGGTTAAATGTTGTTTTTTTATGGCGTGTTTATTGCTAAATAGTCATTAAGTAATAACTAGAACTAATCGATTAACCGTGGGTTAAACAACTAGGTTCAACGGCAAGTTGTATAATCGTTCGTCATTTGGTCGTAATTAAAACTACCGCGGTTATAACGATCAGCTATATTTACTTTAATCCAGTGCCACTCTAAAAACTCGAATACTAGTTGAAGGCACAGCAAAACAACTTTTAATAACAAAAGCACAGAAGTGAGAGTAATTAACATGATAAGTGAAGCTTTAGTTGAATTATCGCGGTGGCAGTTTGCTGTTACCGCACTATTCCATTTTTTGTTTGTTCCTTTAACCATCGGTTTAACATGGATTTTATTCATCATGGAAGCTGTATATGTCATGACAGGGCGTGAAATTTATCGCGATATGACAAAGTTTTGGGGCAAGCTATTTGGTATCAATTTTGCGATTGGTGTTGCTACCGGTCTAACGATGGAGTTCGAGTTTGGCACGAATTGGTCATATTACTCTCATTATGTTGGCGATGTGTTTGGCGCACCGCTAGCAATTGAAGGGTTAATGGCCTTTTTTCTTGAATCTACTTTCGTCGGGATGTTCTTTTTAGGTTGGGATAGATTAAGTAAACGTCAGCATTTAATGGGCACCTTTCTTATGGCGTTAGGTACCAATTTTTCTGCGTTATGGATATTGATTGCCAATGGTTGGATGCAAAACCCCGTGGGAAGTGAATTTAATTACATGACAATGCGTATGGAATTAGTGAGCTTTAGCGAAATTATTTTCAATCCGGTTGCACAAGTTAAATTTATTCATACTGTCGCAGGGGGTTATGTTGCTGGTTCAATGTTTGTGTTGAGCATTAGCAGTTATTACTTACTCAAAGGTAGAGATATTGCGTTTGCGAAACGCTCTTTTTCAGTTGCCGCAGGATTTGGTCTGGCAGCGATTTTCTCCGTTATTTTATTAGGTGATGAATCAGGTTATGAAGTAGGTGAAGTACAAAGAGTTAAGCTTGCTGCTATTGAAGCCGAATATCACACCGAGCCAGCACCAGCGGCATTTACCTTAATTGGTATACCTGATGATGAAGCCATGGAAACCCATTATGCCGTGAAAATTCCCTATGCACTGGGCCTCATTGCGACGCGCTCTTTAGATGAAGAAGTGATAGGTTTACGGGACTTACAAAAAGCGCACGAGCCGCGTATTCGTAACGGTATGATTGCTTATAAATACTTAGTAAAACTACGTAATGGTGAAGAGACGCCTGAAAATATCGCTAAGTTTAATGAAACTAAGCATGACCTTGGCTATGGCTTATTGTTGAAACGTTATACCGATAAAGTAGTCGATGCGACCGAAGCACAAATACAAATGGCAGTGAAAGACTCTACGCCACCGGTAGCACCTGTTTTTTGGGCGTTTCGAATGATGGTCGCGTCAGGTTTTATTATGCTACTACTATTTTGCTTAGCCTTCTATTTTAATGCCCGACGCCAAATTGAACAAAAACGTTGGTTATTAAAATCTATATTTTATGCATTACCGCTGCCCTGGGTAGCGATAGAAACAGGTTGGTTTGTTGCTGAATTTGGTCGTCAGCCTTGGGCTATCAGTGAAGTTTTACCGACCTTTTTATCTACTTCATCGTTAGCGGCAAGTGATGTGCTATTTTCACTGATTGCCTTCATCATTGTTTACAGCATTTTATTCGTAATCGAAATGTACTTGATGATCAAGTTTGCGCGTTTGGGTCCTAGTGCATTGCATACTGGACGTTATCACTTTGAACAAGCCCCAGAGTTAAGCTCTGGTCTTCGCAGCCAGACTTCTTAAGGGGAAAGACATGTTAGATTATGAAACATTAAAATTTATATGGTGGTGTTTAATCGGTTTTCTTTTCATTGGTTTTGCCATAACCGATGGTATGGATATGGGCGTAGGCGGTTTATTACCCTTTGTTGCCAAAAGAGATGTTGAGAGCCGTGTGGTTATCAATACTGTCGGCGCGCATTGGGATGGCAACCAAGTCTGGTTTATTACCGCTGGTGCTTCATTATTTGCTGCGTGGCCGTTAGTATACGCGACAGCTTTTAGCGGTTTTTATTTTGCCATGATGTTAACACTGTTTAGTTTGTTTTTACGTCCACTTGCCTTTGATTATCGTAGTAAAATCGACTCTTTAAAATGGCGTACTAATTGGGACAAGGCATTATTTGTTGGCTCAATGGTGCCCCCCTTAGTATTCGGTGTTGCCTTTGGTAATTTATTACAAGGTGTACCTTTTGGCTTTGATTCGCTCATGCGGGTAACGTATACAGGTTCATTTTTTGCTTTATTTACCCCTTTTACCTTATTAACAGGTGTAGTAAGCGTAGCCATGATGTTGCTGCATGGTTCAACATGGTTGGTAATGCGCACAGATGCTGATGTGGCTCAACGTTCGGCTAATATAGGCCGTGTTATTTCAGTGGTACTAGCGCTTGCTTTTGCGCTTGCTGGTGTCATGGTGTGGCAAAGTATTGATGGTTATCTAGTTATAAGTACTATCGATACCATGGGGCAAGCGCAACCAACAACCAAAGAAGTAACAACAGCTTCAGGCGCTTGGCTTGATAATTATAAAGAGACTCCATTATTATGGCTGGTACCTGCTGTAGGGGTAGTTGCGCCAGTATTTGTGGCATTTTTATTGAGCATAAAAAGTAAGAGTACCCCAGTCAAAGTATTTGCTTTTATCGGCAGTTCTTTCACTATTATCAGTATCATCTTAACCGCTGGTATTGCTATGTTTCCCTTCGTTCTGCCATCAAGCAGCCAACCTAATCACAGTTTATTAATGTGGGACACAGTGTCTAGTGAAGGAACGTTAGGCTTAATGCTTACGGTAGTCGCCGTTTTTATTCCTATTATTATTGGTTATACCCTTTGGTGTTACAAAAAAATGTGGCGTACGGTTACCATTGCTGAAATTGAGCAAAACAATCACACCGCCTATTAATCTGGTTGGCACCAAACTAAACCAAACTAAACAAGAGTAGAGGAAAAAATATGTGGTATTTCAGTTGGATTTTAGGCGTATTACTCGCAGTGTCATTGGGCATTATTAATGTGATGTGGTACGAAATGGAGCAACATGTAGATAATGTTGCTAAAGACCAAGACAGCGACGACTAAGCATAGATAGCACGAGTTGTAGCATTGAAAGTTTTGAGCCAGTAATGAGTTGATATAAATGACAGAGAAAAATGCACAGCAAAAAAAGCAAGTTAATGACTGGCTCAAATATCAGAAAAAATACGCTCACGGTAAGTTAAGCCGCGCTATTGCCCTAGGATCATTGAATGGATTATTAATGATAATTCAAACGGCCATGCTCGCTTATCTTATTGATTTAGTCATATTCCCTAGTGAAGAGCTGACTTTGGCGAATAGTTTAGGCAAAAGTATAACCACGGAGGGTGCTCCTTTTTCAGAAACTAGCTTAATAAGTATGGCATTAGTCGCTATTATTTTTTGTCGTGCAGCATTAGGGTATTTTAGTGAATGTTATAGTCGTCGCGGTGCTATGGACATTAAAGCCAATATTCGTTCACGACTACTTAACCGTTTATTTCAGTTTGGTCCCGCTTACACGCAAACTAAAGGTAGTGCCAAGCTAAGTCACTTATTACATCAAGGTATCGATTCATTGGAGGATTACTTTGCGGGTTATCTTCCGGTAATTGCTTATTGTGCCGTTATCCCTTTAGCTATACTTATCGCTGTATTTCCCATTGATTGGCAATCTGGGTTAATTTTATTAATTACTGCGCCTATGGTGCCATTTTTCATGATACTCATTGGTCATAAGGCACAGCGTTTAAATCAAGAACATTGGGCTAAGTTACAGCGAATGAGCAGTCACTTTCTTGATATTATCCAAGGGTTAACACAGCTTAAAATATTCAACGCTTCACGCAGAGAAATCGCTGCCGTCAAAAAAATTAGTGATGACTATGGTGATGAAACCATGGGCATTTTAAAAATAGCTTTTTTGTCGTCATTTGTTTTAGAGTTTTTAGCTTCTATTTCAATCGCATTAGTGGCTGTGATACTGGGTTTTCGTTTGTATTATGGCGATGTTGATTATGTTTTTGCACTATGGGTTTTATTACTTGCGCCTGAATTTTATCTGCCTTTTAGACAACTCGGTACTCAGTATCATGCAAAGATGGCTGGCGTTACAGCAGCAGAGGATTTAGTTGAAATACTGAGTCAGCCACAAGTACATTATTCGTTAGAAGAAAAATTTACAGCACCATTTGAAATCAGCCTTGTGCAGGCAGAGTATGCTTATCCCGAGCGTAGCAATGCCTTAACTCAAGTAAATCTTGAGTTTTCATCTCAGGGGTTATATGCCGTTATAGGCGAAAGTGGCTCTGGCAAGTCAACTTTAATCGACATGGTATTGGGGTTTGTTGAGCCAGATTTTGGTCAAGTAGCAGTCAACGGTCAGTCGTTAACAGCTGCTAATCGTGATCACTGGTTGAAGCATTGCGGATGGATTTCCCAACAAGCACAAGTATTCTATGGTTCATTAGCTTTTAATATTGCCTTATCTGACAATTATCAAGATGACTTGGTGGTTGAAGCACTAGAAAAAGCAGGATTAGCTAGTTTTGTGCAAACCCTTGAACAAGGTATTGAGAGTGGAATTGGCGAAGACGGTGCTGGGCTTTCAGGAGGACAAGCACAACGTTTAGCGCTTGCGCGAGTATTCTATCATCAACCCGATGTGTTGATACTGGATGAGCCAACAAGTCACCTTGACCAGCAAACGGAACAAATCATTACCGCTTCAATCAATGCCTATGCTGAAAATCATATTGTCATTGTTATTGCCCATCGTTTACATACTGTTATCGACGCTAAAAAAATCATCGTGCTTGAACAAGGCAAAGTCATCGAAACAGGCACGCATCAAGAGCTGTTAAATCATGATGGTTATTACGCACAGCAGATTAACTTATGAGCTGCATTAATGAAGGTGTAAATGTATGAAGGTCTTTATACGCTTAATTAACTTACTTAAGCCGCAGTTACCGTTAATGTTACTGGGCGCATTATTGTCGGTCATAACTGTATTAGCCAATATCAGTTTACTGGCAGTGTCAGGCTGGTTTATTACCTTGATGGCTATCGCCGGAACTACGGGCATCACGGTAAATTATTTTACTCCGGCGGCAATTATTCGATTTTTAGCCATAGTTCGCACTGCGGGTCGATATGCTGAGCGGATGTTAACGCATAGAGCAACGTTTAATGCATTAGCATATTTACGTCATTACTTTTATCAGCAACTAGAGCCGTTATTACCTTATTATCGAATTAATTTACGTTCGGGTGACCTGTTAGCAAGGTTGCAGCAAGATATAGATAATCTTGATAACTTCTATTTACGAGTACTGTTACCTATAGTGGTTGCGCTAATTTCAGTGCCTATCGTTTGTTATGCCTTAGCTCTTTTCTCATCAACTATTGCTTGGTTCATGCTCGCGGCACTGTTAATTGTTGGCCTTATTTTTCCAGCGATCAGCTATTTAGCGTCAACAGCACTCTCGAAAGAGAAATCTCACTTAGAAAGTCATCTCACTGAAGAGCTAGTCAATGGTATTGGCGCTATTAAAACGCTATTGGTTTATCAAGTTAATATCAGTTATCAGCGCTCAATAGCGAGCATAACCAAGCAATATTATGGTGTGCGTTATCGTTTAGTTAAAATTAATGCCAGATTAAGCGCGATAACCTTTTTACTTATTAATTTATCAGCATTAGCGTGTTTATTACTGCTATTACCACAGTTATCAACGGGTGAAGTTGACAGTAAATCTTTAGTCGCGGTCGTTTTATTGGTATTGGTGAGCTTTGAAACTGTCAGCAGTTTGCCGTTAGCATTGCAGTTATTACCGCAAAGCCTCGCTAGTGCGCAGAGGTTATTCGCGATTATTGATAAAGAGATACCCACTGATATTGGTGTTGAAACAGTGACACATGGTGACATTCAATTTGAGAACTTCACTTTTAGTTATCCAGAGAATAAAACGCCTAGTTTACTCGATATTAATTTCTCAATAAAAGCAGGCGAAAAAGTTGCGGTTATTGGCGCAAGCGGAGCAGGGAAGTCAACGTTAGTTAATTTACTGATGGGCTTTTGGCCAACGGGAGATGGGTTGTCATCTACTGAATGTGCATCAACAGCAGATATATCAAATACTACTACTAAAAGTAATAAAGGCAGTATTAGCATTGCACAATGTGATTTAAACTTGATAGCGCGTGAATCTCTACGTCAACACATTGCTTTGATGAGCCAACAAGGACATGTTTTTGAAGCAAGTATTAGTGATAACTTACGCTTAGCTAAACACGATGCAACGCAAGATGAGATGCGAAAAGTCTGTCAACTAGTCAACTTAATTGACTTTATTGATGGCTTACCCAATGGTTTCGATACTTGGTTAGGCACCAGCGGCTCTGGACTGTCAGGTGGACAAGCTCAGCGATTACAAATTGCCCAGTTACTATTGCGCTCAGCCAGTGTACTGATTTTAGATGAGCCTACCAAAGGCTTAGATCGTCACAATGAAGAACAGATTATGAGTAATATCTTAGCCCATGTTAAACAACAGCAACAAAGCTTACTGGTGATCACTCATAAACCTTTGATGTTAGAGAAAATGGATAAAATAATCGTTATGGAGCAAGGAGAAATTGTTGCGCAAGGCGAGCACAGCCAATTGGTTAACAGTAACGATTATTATCAAAAACTATTAAATTATTTTTAAATACAACTCACGCAATTCACACAACTATGGAGCAGTAAATGAAATCAATGAGCATGAAGGTGTTTTTAGTTAGCACATTATCAATCTTACCCTTGCTGGCAAATTCAGGAGAAATAGCGACTAACTCAGACACTTTAGCAGCACGATCGTTAGTAAAAGCCTTCGGTAGCGATTTAAAGCACGTATTAAAAACGTCGATGAAATCAGGTGGGCCTATAAAAGCATTGGATCAGTGTCATATTCAAGCTGGCCCCATTGCTCAAGAAAACGCTTTATCATCAGGCTGGGAAATCGGCAGGACTTCATTGAAAGTTCGAAACGAAAACAACGCCCCTGATGAATGGGAAATGACGACACTGCTTCAATTTGAAAAACGTAAAGCGGCAGGTGAAAATTTAAAAACTATGGAATACGCTGAAACGGTAAAAGTAGGCGATAAAAAAGTTTACCGTTATATGAAGCCAATACCTACCGCAGGTTTATGTGTTACCTGTCATGGTGGGGAAATGTCTGAAGAAATCACCAAGAAAATTAAGTCGCTGTATCCTAACGATCAGGCAACAGGGTTTATGGTTGGTGATATTCGAGGGGCTTTCACCTTACAAAAAATAATTAAGTAAAAGCTCGGATAAAATCAAACTATGCTGAGAAGTGCTCATTGAGTATTAGACGCTTAAAAGGCTTAAAAGCGTTTCTAATACTCGCTGAACAATGAACAATGAACAATGAACAATGAATTATGTAGTCACTCTATATAAAAGATTATTTCAATAAATACAGCATTGATGTTTTTAACTTCATCGGTTTAACGGGTTTATTCAATAATAAAATTTCGCTATCTTTAACTTCTTTTTTCAGCTGTTTACTGTAATTTGCAGTAATCATCATCACGGGTAATGCATTATCTCGACAGTGGTTAATTTCTTTTGCTACATCGAAGCCATTTATGCCGTCATCCAGGTGATAATCGACGATTAATATATCAGCATGATCTTGACTGATATTCACTTGTTGTTGCAAGTCTTCTAGGCTGGTAGCCGTTATTACCACACACTCCCAACCTTCTAAAAGTTGTGACATACCAGCACAAACACTTGCATCATTATCGACCAGCCAAATTTTGCTCTTCGCTAATACTGGGGTATCCATAATATAATTAAGCGGATCATTGGATTGAGGTAAATCACTTATTTTGCCAAGCGGGACCTTTACTGAAAACACCGAACCTTTACCTAAGGCAGAGTTAACATTAATCGGGTGTTCCAGTACTTTAGAAATTTTATCGACTATGGCTAACCCTAAACCAAGGCCATTACGAAACGCCGTTTGAGAAGCCTTAAGACGTTTAAATTCTTTAAATATTTCTTTAATTTGGTCTTGAGCAATACCGGTACCATTGTCCCATACCTCGATAGATAAGTGGTTACCTTGACGTCGACAGCCCAATAACACCTTGCCATTATTAGTATATCTAAAAGCGTTTGATAGAAAATTACGCAGTATGCGGGCGAGTAATACACTGTCGCTGTTTACCACAACATCGCTACTGACATAGTGTAATTCCACTTGAAATTGCCCACTGATTTGTTGGTACTCACTCACTAGATTGTTGAGTAATTCTGACAATTTAAAAGAGCTCTTATCGGCTTTAACTACACCAGCATCAAGCTTTGAAATATCAACCAGCGTTGAGATTAGATTCTCTAAATCGTCTAACGAATTAGCGACCGAGTTAAGCTGATTTTTAGTTTTATCTTCTAAAGGACGTTCCATTAATGAACTGGTAAACAACTGGGCAGCATTTAATGGTTGTAATAAATCATGACTCACGGCAGCAAGAAATTTCGTTTTTGAAACATTGGCAAACTCTGCTTCACTTTTTGCTTTGACTAAATTGGATTGCGCCTGGCGTCGTTCTTCTACTTCCACTTGCAGCTTGTCATTTAAACTTTGTAATTGAGAGGTTCGCTCTTGTACCCTAACTTCCAGTTGGTCATGCGCTTTTTGCAGCGCTAAGGCATTTTTTCTTCGTTCGGTGATGTCACGAATGAGTACGAAAAACCCAAGTACGTCGCCGTTAACATCACGATTAGGTACATAAGATTTTAATAAATAGCTCGATTCACCAAACTTGTTTTTTTCATCAATGGTAAAACTAACACTTTCACCTTCCAAAGCGCGATCAACGTAACGTCTTATTTTAGTAAAGTTTGAGTGGACACGACTTTGCTCTAACTCTAAGCCATTAAGGCCACCCTGAGGCCATCCATACCAGTCAACGTACACTTGGTTGGTAAACTGATACTTCAGATCCTTACCGACATAAGCAATCATGGCGGGTACGTTATCCGTGATCAATCGCAACCAACTTTCACTTTTTCTTAAAGATTCTGCGTAGCGATGACGTTCGGTAATATCGCTATAAGTTTTAATGGTTTTTCCGTTTTTAAGTCGATGACTTTTTATTTCTAATACGGTGCCGTTAATCAATGTCTGGGTGTAGGAATAGTTATTGGTACTTGATTTTGGTGCTAAATCGAGTTCCGTTAAATGTTGCATATTGTCAGTGGTGGGCGTTCCTCGTAACAGGTGAGGGGATAATTGACTGATCTGGGCAAAACGTGTATTCCATACTTCGATTTTGTTATGACTGCTGATCAGCACTACACCCTGAGAAATGTTATCAATCAAGTTTTGTAGTAACAGTGACTTTTGCGCCATGCCTCGTTCATAACGGGCACTTTCTGCCGTTTTTACCGCGGTAATGTCGGTATAGAGCATTACCCAACCACCTTCGCTGGTTTGGTGTTCGTTTAATTGAAACCATCGACCATCTGATAATTGATATACTGGGCTGGCAAACGCATCACCTGGAGAAGCGCGTTGAATAATGCCGCGGGTTTTGGCTAAATCTTTTAAGTCTTTGAGATTAACACCTTCTGTAATGGGTAAACCTGAGTCGATCCAAAAATTGGCGAAATTACTGTTTTGTAAAATAATTCGGCCTTTACTGTCGAGTAAAACAAAGGCTTCTGAAATACTTTCTATTGCATCAATAAAGCGTTGTTTGAACAGGTTAGCTTGAGCATTTGCTTGTTTTAATGCGTGATTACTCCGCTCAAGTTTTGCCAGTGTTTCATTTAAGGTTTGCGTTTTTTCTCGTACTTGTTCAGCAAGATGCACCGAATGCTCAAAGGCCGTATAAGGCGCATACTGATTTTCTCCGCTGTCTTCTACCCGTTGCATCAAAGCATCGTTAATTTTTTTTAGCTTAATATTTTGTTGTTTTAATTGAGCTAATTCTTCTTCTAAGGATTGATCACTCATTAATACCTCCCGCAATGTAAACACCGGTAAAGGTTTGATTTAAATGCGTGCCATTGATATGTTCACCATAGGTATTAAAACCAGCAATGTTGTACTTAGCATTTAATTTTTTTACTGTATTTTCTAAGCCTTTTTGTTCTATTTCTAAACGCCTTAAAAAGCAATCGCACGCGAGTACTAGTTCAGGTTTTCCGTAACGGTGTGAAATTTCATCTAACCTTTGAGTCACAGGATCAAAGATGTCACCCATCTCGACCGCAGTGAGTACAATGCCAACATCGACAGCGCAGTAGAATGTTAAGCTCAAGTCAGCTTCATTCACTTTTTGAATTGAGCGAATATAGTATTGGCCACCGACTTTTACGGCTAAAGGATTGAGCGAAAACACTTCAGGACTCAAATCCTTTAAATCCATATTTAATAACTTTGCATACTCAAGTGCAGCAGGTTCAGCATTTAATTCATAGACCGTTCTACTATCAGCATCTGCGCTTGTTACCACTAATTTTTCCGTCGGTAGGGCTATATGATGACAATTAAAAACCTCGAAAGATAAAGTCGTATTTACCATAATCACGATAGCGGCATTTTGATAAAAATTACCTTGGTAATAGACATGCGTTTTCGCTAAGTTAATATCGTCTCCAGCAGAGCCGCCAAAATGGGGAATACCTCGGGTTGCAGAGTTTAACGTAACCAGGAATTGTTCTTCGTTTGAAGATAGGCCATCGAGTAAGGTGAGCAAAAAACTGTTGTTTTTAATTGCGGTTAAATCTTTTGACTGACAATCTTCTACCAACTCATTGATTGTTGATTGTGCATTGATAGTATCGAACTTTTCCATCGACTCGATAAGTTTAGCGCCGATGGCAAAATAATCACTCGAGAAGCCTATGGCAACAATAGAATGTTGCTCGTAACCTTGCTGAGTTACTTCTCCTGCTGTGGTACAGCCAACAATTTTAGTCTCTTTGAAAGTCTCTTCCATCGTTTGGGCCAGTGCATCGAGGGCATAGGTTGAAGAGCAATAAAATAGTACAAAGCAGATATTGTCTTGATTAAGTTGCTGGTAAAGCTCTTGGCTTGCAAGGAATGGATCAGTGGCATTACTGACCGCGGTAATTGTTTTGATTGTATTCATATAATTCCTATTGGCAGCCTAATTTTTAAATGAATGAAATATAGAATAACCATATTTACCCTGATTTGCATGTGCTAACTTTACTATTAACACATTAACTTATAAGTAATTTTCAGTATGTTGTATAAAACAATATTGCAGAATACTTTTGCTAACATTCCTTTTGCTCAAGCTGATTTATATATTCGGTATGTGGTGTTACCACCACTGCTTTTGCTCTTCTTTTTTTCGAATACTTATCTACGACACACTCTTTTGGATCTTTGATGGTAACTAAGCATTCCAAGCATTGAATACATTCACCATAGTCAATAGAGCCGTCTTTATTGATGGCATCAATGCCACATTTTTTATTACGACAAAGTTGGCATGGTGAGCCACACTCTTGGCGGCGTGTTAGCCATTTGAAAAGTGGGTATCGACCAATAACTGCAAGCCCTGCACCTAACGGGCATAAATAACGACAGTAAACTTTGTGAATCTTTAAGCTCAGCGCAAGTAGTAATACTACATACAAGACAAACGGCCAATAACGAACGAAGTTAAGCGTGATACTGGTTTTAAAGGGTTCTATTTCTGCAAGCTGCTCTGCAAGTGTTAGTGAATAAAATGAACTGCCAACCAGTAAAATTAACACAATATATTTTATTTTTTGTGCGGCCTTATGGTGTTGAGGTTTTATTTTGATTTGTTTTATTTTGAGTTTACTCGCCACTAACGCGGCAAATTCTTGTAAAGCGCCAAAAGGACATAACCAACCACAGAATAGACCTCTTCCCCAGAGAAAAAGACTAATAAAGACAAAGACCCACAAAATAAAAATGATTGGATCGAGCAGAAATACATCGATATTAAAACCCTGCCAGAGTGACAAGAATAAGGTGTAAATATTAACTACTGATAATTGACCTTGCGCATAAAAGCCTATAAATCCGATGACAAAAGCTAACGAAATAAATCGTATTCTATGTGTGGCTTTAGCGTTTTGGGCGAGTGCTTCTTGTTTGATAAAAAGCCAAACTAAAAAGATAAGATAAATGCTAAGTATAATGATATCAGTGCTACGACTAATCCAAATTTTTACCCATAGTGGTCGATTTTCTTCAGGGTTAATTTCGAGGGTATTATGAATAAACAAACTATCTGGTAGGGTATTTTTAATTGAGAAACTGTGTTGTTGCTGAGATAAAAACGACTTGTTGTAACTCACCATTAACGATAACGAAAATTCTTTATTTAATTCAAAGCCTGATTGAGATTTTATTCTAAAAACTTTAATTTCATCGAAGTCAGGTACGGTTTGCGAAAATGCAGGGTCGTAAAAGCTGTAAAAGTCGATATCACGAAGATCAACAGGCAAGGTAGCTTGCTGTGCACTTAAGCGATTGGGAACAGTTTGTGGCGTAAAATCTTCACTAACAAAGTGGTATTGGCCACTACTAAACATCATTAGGGCGTGTTCACCTGGTTTTAAGCTATCAAGTAAACGTTGATATTCTTCTTCACCTAACAAGTTTTTACCAATAATAGGGATATTGACAAAAGCAAAATAGAGGTCGATGAAGTCATCTCCCTCCTCAGTAATTTGGTTAATTTCATTCGCTAAATTTGTCGGTGATGTTTCGGTCATCGCGAGTGCTTGTTCACGATTAAGCTGCCAATGTTTTATGAACTTTTTATCGAGCAGTTCGGTAAAACTGAGTGTTTGATAGTAGTCGGGATTAATGCTGGTTTGTGAAGGTGCTACAAAGCCCGAGAGCCTTTCTCGTGCGACTTTAAGTGCTGAAGCGGTAATGGTGTCATTGATGACTAATACTGATATCGTCGCGCGTGTGACGCCGTCAATGTAGGTTGCATCAAGGGACGTTTTAGCGCGAGCATTAACAATAAACCGCTCTTTAATTGAATGCCCTTGATATTGTTTGATGAATTTAAACATAGGCTGCTCGCCTAAGCCGTGTAAAAAGATAGGTTCGTTATGATTGAGTATTTTTAAACCGGTAAAAACGCCTTGTGTATCAAGACCAATTAACAGGTTAATTGTTTGACCTGAGAAGCCAATGAAGTTAACAAAATCATCCGATTCAAAAACATAACCTAAGAGTTCATTTAATTGATAAACAGGCGTTACGGCAATCTTTGTATCAATAGGGCCAACACGTGTGGCACTAGGAAAGAGTTGAGCTACTTCATCGGAGATTGTGGTGACATTAGCATGAGTGGTTGTATTAAACGCAACGGAATAAAAAGAGGTTGTTAACATTAAAAGTAGGGTGAGGAGAACCCAGATATTGAGACTTTTTAATTGTTTAAAAGGCATGTTAACACCTGAATAAATTATCGTGAGCTGTATAAAAAAAATGAGTGTCGCTTACTTTATAAAGGGACACTCATTAACTAGGGGCTAAGTACTAAAATATAAACTTAAAGATAGCCTTAAAAGAAACCTAACGGACTGGTGCTATAGCTTACTAATAAGTTCTTAGTTTGCTGATAATGATCAAGCATCATCTTGTGAGTTTCGCGACCAATACCTGACTTCTTATAACCACCAAAGGCAGCATGAGCAGGATATAAATGGTAACAGTTAGTCCAGACTCGTCCTGATTCAATACCACGACCCATGCGATGAGCAAGGTTAGCATCACGGGTCCAGACACCAGCACCTAAACCAAACGCTGTATCGTTTGCTATTTGTAACGCTTCTTCAGCATCCTTAAAGGTAGTAACAGAAATTACAGGACCAAAAATCTCTTCTTGGAAAACTCGCATTGAGTTTTTACCTTTTAAAATAGTTGGTTGGATGTAATAACCCGTTTCAAGTGAGCCGTCTAAGCTTTCAGCGCTACCGCCAGAAAGTACAACTGCTCCTTCGTCTTTACCTATTTGTAGGTAACCTTGGATTTTGTCGTATTGTTCTTTAGACGCTTGTGCGCCAACCATAGTATTAACATCAAGTGGGTTACCACGAACGATGTTTCTGGTTTTCTCAAGTACTTTTTCCATGAACACATCAAAAATATCTTCTTGTACTAGTGCACGAGAAGGACAAGTACATACTTCACCTTGGTTAAAGAAACCTAACGCAAAACCTTCAGCACATTTATCAAGGTAGTCGTCTTCAAATTGCGTGATATCACCGAAGAATATGTTTGGTGATTTACCGCCAAGCTCTACCGTAGAAGGGATTAGATTCTCTGCAGCACATTTCAAAATATGTTGGCCAACAGGTGTTGAACCGGTAAAGGCAATTTTGCCAATACGTGTGCTAGTGGCTAATGCTTCACCGGCTTCTTTACCGTAACCATTAACAATGTTTAGTACACCATCTGGTAACAAGTCAGCAATTAATTCCATAAATACCAGAATACTTGCAGGTGTTTGCTCAGCTGGTTTAAGAATAATACAGTTACCCGCAGCAAGTGCTGGCGCTAATTTCCATGCAGCCATTAGCATAGGAAAGTTCCACGGAATTATTTGACCAACAACACCGATAGGCTCATGGAAGTGATAAGCAACAGTAT
>OJGO01000096.1_pt1 | contig 48457 bp, 41 predicted proteins | sample 1594871 | NCBI WGS metagenome assembly OJGO01 (sample SAMN05416798, study PRJEB24817) | seawater metagenome | isolation source: Sea water | place: Canada:Atlantic | collected 2013-07 | reverse complement strand
GATTCGCCTTAGTCTCGTGGGCTCGGAGATGTGTATAAGAGACAGATAAGGAGGAATCAATATAGCTGATTGATTAATTAAATTCCCTTCCACCCATCGGCATTCAGCGATTGAATTACCGTTCATAAGATCATAGCAATTTGTATCATGTCTCACTAACGTTTACCCCAACCATAACTCTGCCTAACATATTTAGACTCAAAACCAAATACTAAGGAATCCTTAGTATTTATGCAAGTAAAAAACTAAGAAAATCTTAGTTTTTTAATCTAAAGATATTTATGGGTAAATTAAGTCCAGATGGCTCACCTGTTGCAGGACGACTGAGAGAAGCACGCAAAAACGCGGGATTATCACAGAAGAAGTTAGGAGAACTTGCTGGTGTAGATCAAAATAGTGCTTCGGCCCGGTTAAATCAATATGAAACTGGCAAACATTCACCTGATTTCGGGATGCTTCAACGGTTGTCTGATGTACTAAACGTGCCAGTTGAATATTTTTACACAACGGACGAAACCGTCGCAAAACTTCTTATAAAACTTCATTCTATGGACGAAAGTCAAAAAGAAGAGGTTTTTAAAAATTGTCTTAAAAAAACTATTCTGAGTTGAATATTTCTCCTGACAATTATACCTCTTTTTTACTAAAACCTTATCTATCTTTAATAAAGTATCAAAAACATGTGGATCGTCACAAATAATGAGAAACATGTCACCGGATGAGAAAATTTAACATATTAGTTACGTTTTGTAATTGTTCCTAATCTTTGAAATAAACCTCCCGTATGATCACTAATGCCACAGACTAATGGAATGGTCCCCTACTCAAAACGGCATCTATGTGCCAAAGTGTGGAGAGTGATAATTCACACAGCAAGAGAGGCGACCACTATGAATATTAGTACAGTTGGCATTGATCTAGCAAAAAACGTTTTCCAAATTCATGGAGCTAACGAACGAGGCAAGAAATTGTAGAACAAGCAATTACAACGCAAACAAGTGTTAAAATTCTTCACTAGGCTACCTCCATGTTTGGTTGGTATGGAAGCTTGCGGTAGTGCACATTTTTGGGCAAGAAAGTTAGAAGAGTTAGGGCATACCGTTAAACTAATGGCTCCGCAATTTGTAAAACCGTACGTTAAAACAAATAAAAACGATGCGGCGGACGGTATGATTTGGAAGCGGTAACAAGGCCTTCTATGCGGTTTGTTCCGATCAAGAACGGCGAGTAACAAGCAATTCTATCAATACATCGTGCACGCCAAGGGTTTGTATAAGCAAGGACGACACAAGCAAATAAAATAAGAGGTTTGCTCATGGAATATGGCATCATAATCCCGCAAGGTATCATTAACATAAACAAAAACACACCGGAAATACTGGAGGATGCCGAAAATGAATTACCGGGCATATTTCGTCAACTGTTGCAGCGACTGACTAGCCATTTAAAGGAGCTTGATCGACGATGTATATCAATATATGCAGCCTGAGCTTTTGGATGAATTAAAATCAAATATTCACTTACAACATATACACAAGTAACTGTTGCTTGCCCGAAATATTGAATTAATTAAAAACAGCTAACTGTAAATTTACTCCTTTGTATTTCTTAACAACCGAAAATCTTTACCTGACTCCCACTCAATATAATCGTCTGTGCTTTCTTCAAATGGGTTTGAATCATTTTGACAATCATAACCACTGCAAAAAATAGGGCAGCTTAACGGGTGGCTAGACTTGTAAATATTTAAGCTTCCTGCATAGTCCATCTTATCCATTAAAGCACCCACTTTAGTTAAGGCAGATTGATAGTTTTTATATGACTTTTCACCTAAATACAAATAGCTATCCCCACTACCTACATAATCTTGAATAGCAATGAGCTTCTCATCATTTTCTAACTGTAGAAAGGTGATTAATTCTAATGGGTATGTAGCATTTTTATAAACCCATAAACACATCATCGAAATAAACTCATCATCATCAACATCTTTATTCATTGCTTAATTTTTCCTTCTTATTTCAACTGATTTTTTAAAGGAACCCAATTCGATTGATGTAGTCATGATTAATTCTCCAGAGATCGTTTACGAATCTCTTCTTTTTAATTGTATTCATTATGTTGAGATTAATGACAAAAAATAAATCATTCACTTAAATAAAAATTTAGCTCGTGTTTTTTGCTGGCATAGGTCTACTGAGTTGCTCCATTGTCATTCCGTTTGCATAAGCGTTGTACTGCCACACCACAAACTGAGCAAGTAAATCATCACTCTCACTCTCCAATCGGGTATTTTCATTCTCTAATTTTTCAATTCGTTTAGCTGCAATACTAAGAGATGGAGGAACTTTAGGTTTCTCTTGCCCTGACCTTAATGCTTTTTTTCTATCTTTGAATGCTTTTTTTATCCGTACAGGTTTCTGGATAGTTTGTCTTGTAGAGCTAATTTTGTGTCTTTTCGAAGCTAATTCACACAAGTTATCCCATGTAAGTTTACTGTCAGAGTTCCACCCATCAAGCAGTGACACGATATTATAAATGTCTTTATCGGTAAGATGTTTCGCCATCAGTTATGCCCTTTTATTTCGTTTATAATTTACGAGTGATCTCGGTTTTTTGGTTAATATAGAAGGTTGTTCTTTTTTATGTTTCTCCATTTTCGGCAACCTTTTTTTATGGTTTTTATCCATCACTTGATCAAGATGGGATACACTTGCCATAGACAATTTAACCACAGACCCATCTGGCACGTTTTCATCATTTAGTATTTCAATCAACTCTTCACACCTTCGTATTGTAATAAGGCGTTTCTGATAATGCCGATCAGCATTAAGTAAATCGTCTTCTACTGCATTTTTATCACCTTCAATAAGCATATTTTCACGTTCAAGCCGCTTATTGAGTCTTGCCAGTTTCACTTCATCACCTTTGACGCACATTTGTTCTTCACAGTTGATGCAGTCTCGATGTTTAGAGCAAGGCGACATAATGTAATCATGTATGCACGCCCCAAATTCCGTAACATGGGCGGTCTGAGCAGAGCGAGTATTGATTTCTTGCAACGTTTCTGGCGTACTTATTTCAAATTCTCGTAACCCCAAATCACCATCATTATTTTTATGCTTTTGAATTAACGCAGCAGTTTCTTTGTATTGCTGAGGAGTTGTGTGGTTGTATACGCGGTTATGTTTCCCTTCAGCTCGACCAGCCCACTTGGTCAATACTTGTTCGTTCATGCCGTTAACCTTAGCTATGGTACTCAACATGTGACGCAATTGATGCGAGATAATTGCATAACTAGAGGGGTAGTTATGCCGTTCAAAAACAGAACGCGCACTACCAAATTCACCTTGCTTGCTCTTTTTCTTTGTTTTGGCTAAGTCTTCATTCAAAGTATTAATACTAGGCATCCACAGTTCGGTCACAATAGTGTGACTTTTAGTACTAAATTCATTGATATGAAAACAAAATAAGGCTTGAGACCACTTAACCCTTACATTATTGCCTGTTTTATATGGTACATAGGGAAACCCCTTTGGTAACCTAGCAATCAATTTAGGGAGCAAATCACGCAAGCAGTACTTTTTATCCGTACCTTTCCAGCCTTTCACTGCGAAACCTCTATTTTTCAAAAATGACCTAGCACCATCATTATAGGATTTAGTATCTGAATCAATTCCTGAACCTTTAGCGTAGCCCATTGCGTTTGCTACTTGAACTAGCGTCAAAAGCACACTATCAGATTCAACATCGGGACAAGATGCATGCTGAGGAAAGGAAGGGGTTTCACCAGCATTTACAGCTTCAACAACCTGCTCCATTTTTTCAGCCCATTCGCGTGCTGGTTTACTCATAGCTGTTAAGCGTTCAACCACTTTTACTGCTGTTGGCACCATAACTTCTGGAATCCACTCCACTTCATGACCAAAGCCTTTACCTGAATACCATTTAAAGCCCACGACTGGTTTTTGCTTTGAATCAGTATCGTAGTGTAAGCAATCATCCTTTAAGTAAAAAAGTTCACTAGCCCTGGCTGGAGCGCAAAACAATATTGGCATGGATGAGGTTGTAAAAACATCACGGTTAGTTAAGTTGCTTTCACCTAGGTTCGATATCTCAGCGATAGCAAGTAAAGCATCTTCATCTGGTAATTTTTTTTCCCTATTTGCAGTACCTTCTTCACCAACTTTTTCTACTACATCAGTTCCTCGTTTATTTGGGTTTTTCCAAGTAAACTTTGGAATTATGTGTTTTTTTGCCAGAAAATTTTGCAGCACATGAAGATGACAACCACATTGATATGCTGCACCTGTGCCTAGTTTTTCTCTAGCAATTTGAGCTGCATTGTCAAGTACCGCTGAATTGATTTTAGTAATGTCGATTGCCCCATGGCTTATCAACATTGCGGCTTCAATTGCTCGTAATGCTTTTATTTCATTTGGATTTTTTGTACTTTTTTGTGTTTGATTATATGCCAGGTACGCCTTAGCAAATGGAATAATAGATGGATCGAGTTGATTAGCCACATCTCTATTTTGTGATGGCACACCAAATTTTGTAAAGCTGACAATACCTTTCCAGCAAGGCGAATCGTATTCCATTTCCTCGTTTAAAGAGGGAAGCTTTTGTGAAAATTCAATGAAGGCTTTTAGGGTTTCTTTAGCATCTATCTCAGGTTTTGACTTAAATATTACCACATCAGACATTACTCAACTCCTTTTCTCTGTTTAACTCCGCACACTGTTTCATGACTTGTGTCACAGCAATAATTGCTCTGTCATTAATAGCCGCGATGGCTAAATCACCTGTTTCTTTACTGATACGATCACGTTCATCCACTAAATGTATCAAAATCAAATGATGAGGAGCGTCCTGCCAAGGCATGAATTTTTTGCATAAATAGCAGGCAATAGGGGCGTAGTCCCGACAAAAGACATCTGTTCCACATGAACCAATATTATCCTTACTATCTTCGGTGCGGATACGTCCAGCCCCCGCGAGTTTATCCCGTGCCTCGGCTTCATCTTTAACGAGTTTTCCTTGAAAGGCATTGGCATACCTCAACAGTGGCGCGTTCATGATGGTTGATATTGAAGCGGCATGGTCAGGGTGATTTTTCACATAAACACCTGCATGCTGAGTATCGGCATGATCAAGCAATGTAGCAATAGTGAGCACTCCCGCATTTTCTCTTGCTGCCCGTGTCCCTAACGTATATCGGAATCGATAGGCGGTGGTTTTTAAAAGCTCTCTCGTTCTCTCTGAGGTGATTTTCAAGATATCTATGACTGCTTTCAGTTCATACACAAGCTTTGCCGATGTAAGATGAAGCGAATCCGTCTTAAGCCAACTAAGCACATCATGTGGGGGTAAGTCTTTCAGTACCAACAAATCCCTGTAATCAGGAAAGAGTGGGAGCAAAGCTATTTCATCTTCATTAAGAGGCCTTCCCATCATCTTGACTGTTTTTGTTATGACTTGTTTTATATGCTTATCAAGTACCTGTCCTATGTACTCAGTGATTGAAAAATCGGTAAATGCAGCACGAAAACCTCTACCGCGGACTTTAGCCTTAGGGATATTTAAAATATATGTTGGGGTGCCTAGGATCTTTGTATCTACTCGTAAATCGCCAATTTTGAGCGATGTAAGCTGAATAGGACGACGACCCGTTGCTGCGAATAACTGCGCAATTGAATAACCTTCATCATTTAATTTGTCTTCTACATAGGAGTTATCTAGCCCATGTAAAATGGCTTCATACTCAATATCACTGAAAGGGCCATCTTCAGGATCGAGAGATAAAACAGCCGTACCTTGAGCATTACCAGACAATCTCCAGCCATTAAGTAGTTCAAGGCATTCATCATTTAATGCATCAAAGTCAAGGACGTACATCTGCTTTAAAAACACTCTCAATACGCCTACACGGTACTCATGTTCTTTTGCAAAGCCTGATTTAAATGTTAATAATCCATATTCGGTAATAGCAGTCTCACCGGTTGTTAAATAGGCTTTGATCTCTCTATTAACATTCGCTGTATGGGCGGCAGATTTGTGTTCGGCAAAATAACAAAGGGTGCTTCGAATATCCTCTTGAATTGAGGGAGCAAAGGAGGTAGTGAAATTTATATTTATTGTTCTATCTTTGCTGAGAATCCACATATCAGCTTCCGTGTCGAACTCATATCCGTGAAAAGATACGTTCTTGGTAACCTTTCCTGTAGTAGCTAAACCTAAGTTTTGAGCTAAGTCATTCATTTATTTACACCCTTATACATCAATGTCTTCGTCATACTGACCAACAACTTTATTTACCCTGCTCCGCCTCTTTTCTTGCAACTTTAAAGCAAAGCGTAAGCTTTTTTTATGTTGGTATCGTTTTGTATAGTTTTTTGCTGTTCCTGAATTTTCTTTCCACCCCATCAGATAACTACGCGTGTCTTCTGCTTCCTCTTCGGTAATTTCCCCTGCATCTATGGCGGCTTCAATATCATCGCTAAACTCATCATTCCATGTATGTCTCAGTGGGTGTGGGCTTACTATAAATCCAACCGCTTCACTGAGTATTTTAAACACCTTTTGTAAACCAGAAATAGAAAGAGCTTTGGCAGTTTTTGTGCCACTTTGGTGACTCAGTATTAAAAATGGATTTTTTCCTGAGCCTTTTACTTGAGATCGGTATTTGATGATATAATTTTCAACCATTTCAAATACATCTTCTGAAACGCTTACATCACGCCCCAAAGTTTTCACTAATGGTTGCTCTGTTCTATCATCATTAGGATCATCAGCACTTCTTCTGATTTTTAGCTCATAAGAGCCACCTTCGACCTCAGTTGCTTTTAAAGTTAAAACCTCACCCTTTCGACATCCAACATCATAAATAACATTTATAATCATTTGGTTACGGAAGCGAATTGCTTCTTCCTTCCAAGGGTTATCTGTTGCATCTGGGCGAATAATATCTAATACGCGTATCATCTGTGTCTCGGTCAGTGACTTAAAAGCATTCTTATCATTATTCTCTGAGATTTGTTTCGTTGGTCGGTATGTTTTGAAGTGTTCTTCCATTTTTTCAATCTGCTTCATCACTTTTGCGGGAGCAAGACTATTTGCAAGCCAAACTGTATAGGAAATAATATTACTTAAACGGTTGTAAGTGGTCATTACATCAACAAGCTCGGTGTCAATGACTACCGTGTGTCGACTCGATTCAAGTCGTTTGAGATTGGGCTTAAAGTAAACCGAATTTTCTGTTTCTTTTACCTTTTGAGCTGTCTCAAGTGCTCCTTTAGTTTTTTTAGTCCAGTAGCTAATAGATTCCATTTCAGGCTTGGATAATAATTTCCCCTTGGCAAAGCGTTGTTCTAATTGAATACCTATATATTCACAAATTTCTTCAAGAAGCCTCAAATCCCCCATGCAAGCAATCATTGTATTGATCGACTTTCCAGTGTTTCTAATATGAATGGTGACATAAAGATTTTTATGCATCAGCGGAATACCAGTTTGAGCATTAGTGAGCAATGCATAACGCTCTCCTGATTCAAACGAAAAACGTTGAACTTTATATTCCATTGACTCCACCATTACCCTTTAAATAGGTTTTTAATTTATCATTTAACAGGGGGGATTTGTCAATGATTATTTTTTGGAAGTTATATTGTAACGCTATGTTTTTAAACATATTTATCGCAATATTATGTATATATTATAACGATAAATATTCACCTTACTTTTGATAAATCATTGAATAATTGATACATTAAATTTCTTTATTTTTACACTTAATAACTAAAATTCAGTTGGGGCTGAGAATTTCTTAAGAAAAAAATATTGAAAATAATTTTATAATTATCGATTTTTTACAGGGTTTGTTCGTGAAACAGGAAAATAAATCAATATCAGTACCAATTGAGTAAAAATATGTAGAGCGCTCTTTGTCGATTTTCGCCTGTAAAAGGAGTTATCATAGTTAACTGAAATGACTATAAAATGTAAAAAATGGTCACTCAGAATACGTTTACCCCAAGATATATTAAACCTCATCTGCCTTTAGCGGCTGAGGCAATAAACCAGCTTGTCTTTTCTAGTATTGATAGTTGGCGGCTTTCTATTTTTAGACGGAACTTTACTTATGAGAATCACAGCAACGAACCTAGAAAACTGGGCGCAAACTAGGCAAGCACAAGCGGAGCTTCCTCTTTGGATAAGGAAATTAATATCAGCCACTAATTCACTATCAGGGCTTTCAATGCCTGGAGGAGATTCTGTTTATCGGCCTGGTTGGGATGGACAAGTAACATCAAGCGATACTAGTGCTTGGGTTCCTGAAGGAAAGTCAGTTTGGGAAATGGGCTGCAATTCTAATATTACGACCAAGGCGAATAGTGACTTTAACAAAAGAACTGATGAGTTTAGCCAAGACTTTCAAGAAGACAATAGCTTTGTTTTTGTAACGCCTCATCGTTGGCATAAAAAAGAAAGTTGGCTCGAAGACAAACGACAACTAGGACATTGGAAAGCAATTAATGTTATTGATGCGGATGATATAGAAACCTGGTTTGAAAATGCACCCGCAGTCGCTTTAGAGTTTGGCGAGCTAATTGGTATAGCTGGGATTGGTGCTGAATCAGTTGCAAATTATTGGACAAATTGGAGTGAACAATCATCACCGAGTATTTCTACTAACGTCATACAAAAGGACAGAGAACACGCAAAAACAGCTCTTTTAAAACTAATAGAAAAGCAGGCAACATTAATAACGGTTGAAGCTGATAGCCGAGAAGAAGCTGTTGCTTTTTGTAGTTCTGCTATATTGTCACACCCTTTAAATAAAAGATCTGCTTGTATCACCAGTGAAGCTGGTTGGCGATTTGTCGATGCAAATCCTGAACTTCAATTAGTTATATTAACTTCCACAGACTTATCCATAAGAAATGCACCTAGAATTGGATTAACTATTATTCAACCAATATGTCATGGCGATGACACTAATGTGCAGAATAGTAATGCTGATAAAGTATCTATACCCAGAGTCTCACCTGATGTGTTCAAACAAGCACTAATTGAATTGGGTGAAGAAGAAAATGATGCTCGGAGGCTTACTTCTTCTTCTGGTCGTTCTTGGTCGGTATATAGACGTCTCAAAGCTGTAAATCCAATCATTAACAGACCTTCATGGTTAGATGGAGCTGATAGAGATACGCTAGTTGTACTGCTTCTCGTTGGAGCGTGGAACTCGTCATCCAATGGCGACATAACGTTGATAGAAGAATTAACCCAAAAGCCTTATGAAGATATTGAAGACTCGTTAAGTAATTTAGCAGTGCTAGATGACTCGCCTGTGGTCAATATTCGAAATGTTTGGAAGGCTAAATCACCAATAGAACTTTTATACCTTGTAGCCCCTAAACTATCAAGATCAAAGCTCAATAGGTTTTTAGATTTAGCAAAAGCTATTATTAGTAAACCAGACCCATCTCTAGAACTCCCTGAAAGTGATAGGTGGATGGCAAACATTTACGGTAAAGTTCGCGATGAATCAGGTGTTGTCATAACGTCCCTGTTGAACTCATTGATCAAGCTAAAAGTATTTGCTGAAACAACTGACTTAAATATATCAAGTGATATTAATAGCAAAATTGACAACCTTATTTATGAAATATTATTTGATGTGAGCGAAGATAGATGGATGTCGCTATCTAGCTATTTGCCAATCATAGCGGAAGCATCACCAGACGTATTTCTAACATGCGTTGAAAATAGCCTGGGTAAAGATGATCAACCTGTTACTTGTCTAATTAAAAACACAGCAGCTTCAGGGGTTAATAGCTGCTGTTGGTACACTGGGTTGTTGTGGGCACTGGAAACAATAGCCTGGAATCCAAGTAAATTACTTAGAGTGACCAACATTCTAATTGAACTTGACAAGATTCCAAACAATACCAATTGGGGAAATAAACCTTTTGCCACTCTGCAAAGCTTTTACAGGGCACACTGGCCTCAAGTGTTAGCAACTGTAGACCAAAAGATTCAAATATTAAAATCCGTTGTGAAAAACAATGAACCCTTCGCTTGGAGGTTTATTTTTTCGCTAATTCCTAGAGGCGGCTCCATAGGATTGAATAACTCGCGCCCATTATGGAGAGATGACGATGCAGGGAGCGAGTCTGAACGAGGTATCTATTACCCTCATTACCTTTCTTGGTTTGGGGAAGTAGTTTTAAATTTGGCGAAAGGGAATCCTGAACATATAGCAAAATTAATGGATTGTTATTCATCATTTGATGGTGGATATAAGCAACAACTGCTTTCAATGATTGAGGGAATAAGTGATTTTGATGACACTGGAAAAGAAATAATCCTAAATAGGCTTAGAAGTCATATTAGCTTCCATCAGACGGACGATATTGATGATGAACATAAAGGTATAGAACAACTTAAAGCTGCTTATTATAACAATCAGCCACAAGACTTAATTGTGCGCTATCGTTGGTTATTTCAAAACAGGTGGCTCGACTTACCGGAAGGTGAAAGAAGGGACTATAAAAAGACTGATGAACTTCGCCATGAATATCGATTAACCGCAATCAAAAATATTTGGGATGAGCTAGCTACTGAAGGTATTGAGAGACTTATAGCTTGTGTTGAAGATACTTGGTTAGTGGGAAACTACATTGCCAAATACCAACAATTGGACAGTCTCAATAGATTAATATCTTTTGCCTTTAAAGTCTTTATCAATGGTAACTACCAGTATCAAGATCAGTTCTTAAGTGGTGTTATCAGTCATGTTGCATCTATTCAACAAGCAACTCTACTAGGCTTAATAAAATCTAAATTTGAAGAATATGGATTTACCTCCGACCAGCAAGTATCAGTATTAGGCTGTTTACCGCCAAACAAAGATATTTTCAACTTCATTGATGGTTTAGGTGAGGAAACAAGCGATAATTATTGGTGTAAAGTTTCATTTCACTATCGAATGGAAGAAGAGTTATTTACCTTTATATTGAATAAATATATTTCGTTTAATAGATATCATTCAGCCTTCAAACTGATTGAGCACGATTTTAACAAAGTCCAACCTACATTAGTATTCAAAATTTTAAGCAATCTACTCGCAGTTAAGGAAGATGGTGTAAGTTACACAAATGGACACTGGATTAAAAAAGCTATTGAATATATTTCCAACAGCGAAGAAATAAGCCAACGTGAACTGGCTGTTATTGAATTTGCTTTTTTACCTACCTTCCATGAACCTAGATACGTGCCTAAAAATTTACTTAATGAATTACTTACTTCGCCCAAAACATTTGTTGAATTAGTTTGCTTTACGTTTAAAGCTGAGGGTAAGCACCCGTTAGAGGAAGATATAAACTCTAATAAAAATGCGGCAGAAAATGCATGGAGAGTTCTGCATTATGGTCGTGGTACTCCAGGATTATTGGAAGGTGGGAACATAGATATAACTGCATTCAATCAATGGGTAATGGAAGTGCGAGAAATAGGTCGTAAGTTAGACAGAGAAACTATGACGGATCAATCAATTGGACAATGGATGTCTAACTGCCCAGAAGAGGAGGAAGGCATATGGCCTTGCTATCCTGTATGTGAATTACTTGAGCAAATCGATGCTGCGGAAATTAGAAAGGCATTTAAAACAGGGGTATATAACAACCGTGGAGTTACCACTAGGGCTTACAGAGGTGGTGGAGGTTTAGAGCGAAATTTAGCTGCTAAATATAAGGAGTATGCTGAAAAGCTTAATAATAAATACCTTCAAACAGCGAACCTATTAAATGATATTGCCAAATCATATGACTATGAAGCAAAAATGGAAGATGATGATGCCAGGTTAAGTGATGAGTTAGATTGATTTACAGCACATTTACTATTAGATAGTTCGAGAAAAAGTTCATCCAATGAAATAAATACCAGATAATATTAGCGAAGAATTGATAAAATAAAGTATTAATAAATATCTTAATACGCAGTGTTTAAATTATTTATTTCTGTTTGTATTTAAAATCATATTTTAGTGGTTGATGGATAACTCAAAATTTAAAAATCCGACTAAAGTTACAAAAACTCAAGGTGCGAAATGACCATATTATAGGCATAAAAAATCCCGAAAACTTTACAGTAAAATTTCGGGTTCTAAAGTTATAACATTATATTTTACCTAGGTTTTTAATAAAAAATCATACAAAACTCATCTAGGGTACGTTTCAAAACGGTAATGAACACATAATACTCAGGGTGGGTGAGTAAGCTAAAGTAGCCACTATAAATCAACACCTAAGACACAAGTTACCAATTCTTAATCTACATAAAACCTAACTTATGTAGATTAAGAGCGATTTAATGGCTTCTTTATCCCTATAATCTACATATATTTTATTTTACGGTTATCAAAAGCAGGCATAGTTCCTTCCAATACATCAACTACTTTGTTATTTATTACACTGCACTCAATTGCTCCTGAAATATAACTAATATTGTGACTATCAGAACGAGTAAACTCGCAATGAATTATTTGTTCCGCATCACAAACGACGGCCAAATTGGGGTTATGAGTAACCATGATTATTTGCCTCTTTTTCTTCGCCTCTGTCAATACAGGAACCAATAAGCTAACAATCGTTTCATTATCCAAGTTTTCTTCAGGTTGATCTAGAATGATAGGTTTATTGCCTTTATCAACTAGTAGATAAAAAATAAGTAGTAAAGCGCCTCTCTGCCCCGGAGAAAGCTGCCCTATTTGCGCGTCTTGGAACATCAACGTATATCTAGGATCTAGGTACTCTAATCCAAATATAAAATCATAAACTTCGTTAACAGTCCTGTCTTTCTTCAATAAAGACTCAACACCAGGTAATTTTGAAACTGCTTCAAGCTTATCATGCAACTCTTGAACAAACTCAAGAAGAGATGTCTTATCACTTATATCGTGCTTATCCATCATATCTTTTAGTACGGATAAACTTTCACTATCTCCTCTAAATTCACCGGTAGTTTGTTTTACTAGTGCAAACAACTTGCTGTAAACAAGCTCTGGAGTACTTTTTATTTCAGCTTTAAACTGTAGCTTATACTCATTGCGTATAAGCGCGTTATTCTGAATCAAGTCTTGAACGGGGTTAAAGAGAGTCTCTCTACTTATTTGTTGTTCAACTAATCGATCAAAAATTTGCTCAGTTATACTTATACGTTGGGTTTGTAATGCAGCCCTATTAATTGGCAACTCATCTAGTTGTTCAAGTCGATGCTTTAACCCCTCTAATGTATCAGGTAAATCTTTTGAACCTACTATTCCGACTTCTTTCTCTACCCAAACTTTTAATAGCTCTAAATATTGCTGATAAGCCTGTTGTGGCCCATTTAATTTAGCATTTAATGGCCCTCTCCTATCTTTTAGAGATGCCATTACAACATCAAGCTCTAGATTAGTAGACTTAATACTTTGGTTTCTGCTCTCAATATACTCAGCTATTTCTAATAGCTCTTGTTCTTTTATTTCTAATGAAATTAACGTTTCAACTTCTAGACCCAAGGTTACAGCGTCACTTGAGTACTCTGTTTTAAATTGTGTGATAGCGCGTTTAACGACGTCAACTCCTTCATTGATATTTAAACAAGCCTTTTTCTTTACAGCAAGTTGCGTCAATTCAACTTTATAGACTTCTTGTTGACTAACAACAGCCTCAATTTGGTGGGCAATTTCCGTCAGTTCATTAGAGGCTTCTTGCTGCTCCTCAGATAACTCACTAGTCGGCTCAGGCACTTCTTCAGGTTTAACTTTAATATGCTCTTGAAGCAATCTGTTTTTTTGAACTAGTTGTTCATCGATTGCTCTGCGGGTTTCATCTGACATTTGCCCTTCAACAGATGATATCTGTCTATTGATCTTATGTAACGCACTTCTTAAGCTATCAAATTGACTTCTTAACGCACTTTCTTGTTCCTCGATAAGTTGATCAAAGTTATGAGCACCTAATCTAGTAGCATCATCCGCATGAGAAAAAATAACAGATCTTAATTCCTGTTCAAAAGAATCTGACTGCCCAGAGACGTGAGCATTACACAATTCTTCAAAGTGCCCTTGTGGTATATATTTTACATACTCAACATTTTCATTTGCAGGGTCCTCGTTTAAGTTCTTTTCTAAAACTTGCCCATCGCCCCAAATTGCTTTTGCGATAAAATGTTTAGCAGGCTCCCCTATTTTACCTCTAAAACGGTTTTTCTTTAAAAATGAAAAATGATGGCTTTGCTTTGAGTTTCCTAGTAATGCAATAATATCTGCTAACGCACTTTTACCACTACCTTTATTACCAATAATAGCAACTAAGTCATCACTTAATGTTAATTCAGTATTTTCCAGCCATCGCTCATTAAATGTTGACTGCGGATCTTTTATGACTTCAAGTTTATCGATAAATATACTTTTATTTTCTCTGACCAACTGTACTTTGGGAGGAATAGCTCCAACAAAAGAGCGTTTTGCTGGTTCTTTTATTGCCTGTTGTAATCCTTCAAAAGTAGGGTTGGCTTTTATCCAAGTAATTTTCCCTGATGGATAATCACCGTAGCCGCGACGATCATTGTTACCTGGGACACCAGTAAACTGATGAGCATCACTGCCGGAAACAGCTAACCTTGGAATATCTCCCAAGGCTCTTTGAAAATCTCCTATCCACCTTTTATTTGTTTCTGTTGTTACCCCTGCGAAAGCAGCGCAAAGGTCTGGAGTTCTCGTTTCGAAAATAGGAGATGTTTCAAAAAGCCCTAATACATAAGCATAATGATCTTGCCATTTCACATCAGCTAAACCATCATTAGTATTAAAAGGCATAAAACCTAAAGCCATATTGTTCGGAACACTCGTAAGTGCTTTCTTATAACTTTCGCATGTTATCTCAGCGATCACAGAGCCAGCTTGAAGTGCTTTTCCATCAAAGTCATCTACTTCAGATTTATCAAAACCTTTCGAGCGCAAAAGATCCGCTCCAACATGACGTGCTAAAGTCTTTAATGAGTAATCAGATAGTGGCCGATCAATTAACGCAATATTTAGCCCCGCTCGAAAGTCGTGTAAAACTTGATCATCTATTTCATTTGAAAAAAGTACATGAGCATTAAGGCGACCCTCCATAGGGGCAACTAACCTTAACTCTATTCCGGGGAAAACTATTTTTTCAAGTTCTGGAGCATCCTCTTGAGATAAACGATGCTTAAGGGCAAACCAGCCATCAAAAGTCCAATAATCCATAATTGCAAATACTGCTGGTTCAGCTGCATTAAGTGCATTTATCATTTCATCAACTAATGGTGCATTTTCAGGAGAACAAGGGTCACTGTTGAACTTTTGACCATTCCAATGAAATGAAGCTGGTGTATGGATATGCAGATCCCATTGTCGCCATTCAGACCCATTAGGGTATTTACTATTACTCATCAATCGTCCTTATTTTAATGAATCCTAGGTTATTAGCCTAATTCAAATATTTATGGCTGTAATCATCACTTTTTGATCCAAGTATCAAAATTATTTTCATTGCAGATCAGAGTCAGAAAGGGAATTTTATTTATAATAAATATACGGGATACCTTAGGTTACTTCAAGAGTATTAGTCTTTTAAAATATATAGTTACGACATGAAGTAGTGAAACTTTTGGTAAAAAGGTTTTTATCAAGTATGACTGTCGCAAAAGCCACCACAGCGGTCATTCGTCATTTAACTAGGGGGGCTAACTTGGAAAGCTAGTAGCGACAATACCAATACTTCCGTTGATAGCTATACAATGTCATTAACTTAAGGGGTTAGCACAAACGTTTATAGCTATTAGATACTTATTTGGCTTAGTTTTACGACCTTTTCGAACTAATCAGGTTTAATGGTATAGGACATTTTGATAAAGGATAATATCCTAGTTAATCAATAAGAAATAAAAGTTGTTCCGGTCAATTGGGGAAAAAACTGCAATTCTCTGGAGTGCATGGTTCACTTTTACAGCAGTGATATATTGTTGTGTTTTTTCCTTGAGCCTTTGCTTCGTAAAGGTACTTATCGGCATATTCGATTAATTTACTTTTATCAGTAAGATTCTCAGGATGGATACATGCTAAGCCAATGCTTACAGTAACATATGGTCTCTTTTTTATTGCTTTATGATTGATATTCAATTTCTTTAAAGCATGATGAGCCTTAGAACAAATATCTTCTGCTTGTTTCGAAGTAGTATTCCCTAAAACATAGATGAACTCTTCACCGCCATATCGACAAAAGATGTCAGTTGGTCTGTTTGCCAGTTTCTTTAGTTCATTACTTATGACTTTCAAGCACCAGTCTCCTTTGGTATGACCGTACGTATCATTGAATGCTTTAAAATTATCAATGTCTATAATTATGATACTAATTGGAAGGCCAGAACGGGCACATCGAAGCCACTCATTTTCAAAAAATTCGTTAAATGCTCTACGGTTACCAACGCCCGTCAATACATCGATAGTGGAAGCAATATCAGCCTGTTTTTTCTTGGTGATATTTACATATTGCAATAACGTGTAAATATTCTGGTTATAATTAAATGGCAAGCAATTAAGTAAAAACCATCGTTGAGTGTCTGCACTATGACAAGGATATTCAAATGCGAACGTTGAAAGCTCACTATTAGCAACAGCTTTTATTGCAGATAAAACATGCGAAACGTCATCATTTGAATCACTTGATGGATTTTTGAAAGCGTTGAAGTAATTGGTTTTATACCAATTTATAGACTTTGACGGAGAATTGTTTATTTCAAAATCAATCCATGACTGATTCACAAATTGAATGTCACCAACTTTGTTGATAATACAAATAGGCTCAGGAAGAACGTTAAATGCTGCGGTGAAAAAATTTATATTATCCATAATGATACTATTTCCATACACTTTCCTTAGTTAATACTGCTATCAACACACTACCTTCGTTCTTTTCAAGCAATTAAAAGCCCTTAAAGTTCTATGATAGGGATTAAATCTAATGTCCTTTGGCAATCAGTTAACCTAATTAACAACCAATAGTTAGCGTAATGCGCACCAAGCGCCCTATTAACGCTTAGCCACATTAAATGCACTACAATTGACCTATCAATTAAGAACCACAACACTAACCGTCAAGAAGCCAACAAATCTTCCTGCACAGTTCTCCCTACGTATAAATACGCAGCTTCGAGATTGCCAAAATAGGTAATCAACACGTTTTCTCTGTTCAATCGAATGTACTCAGGCAGAGTTCCTTGATTGACAATCTCAAGCCAAGTTTCAACTAAAGCATAAGGGGGAAGTTGCATAATTCGTCCTTGAAAATAAGTTAAGATAAATCCTACCCTTAAACTTAGTTCATAATTGTTGAGATGCAAACTTAACCTTGTCTTGTGCTATTCATTCCCGTTTTTCAGTTGTGCTGACATTCCCCCCCCCCCCGTGAACTAGACTTAATTAAATGCGCATTATCTGAAACGACAAGGCGTTATAAATACAAAATCAATATTACCTTTGCAATTAATCAACTGAAAGATAACGTAGTTAGATTTGATGAAATTAGCGAGTGCTGAGCTTTCTAGGTTATTGATAAGTAAGATATAGAAAAGTTTAAGTGTTATTCGGCCTAATCGTAAGTTTTCTAGGAGAGACAAAAAGGTTCACACCCAACAAGTACCCAATGAGCTATAAACGTGTGTGTTAATTCCTTGAGTTAATGACATTGGATAGCTATAAGCTGACCTTAATTGAAAATTTGAAACGCAGCAATTTGCCACATTAGATAAATAAATCAGTATTAAAATCTGAAGTTTAGTTGACCTCCCTAGCAACTAAATAGTCATTAACCGCTGTCAAATTTCAATTACCGCTGTTGATAATTAAACGGACGTAAACAATGTCTTCTCAAATTAATTAAGTTCAATATTTTGTCTGCTCCCGATAATCCGAACTATCACAAATAAATTATTGACCATCAGACTCAAACAACACGCAATTTTATAGAAAACAACCATAGGTAGTGGCACTTTTATAATAATTATTGATATAAATCAGATAGTAACAAATACATAAATGTTACATTACATTAACGTAGTTTTTTTTAATAGATAAAATTCTGAAGGGAGTCAATGTGAAATCAAACGGTTCAGCTAAAGAACAATTTTTTGCCAAATCAGAAGTGTTACTTTCAATCACTGATTTAAAAAGCAACATTAAATATGCAAACACTGAGTTTTGCAAAATAGCAGGTTATACCAACAAGGAATTACAAGGAAAACCACATAATGTCGTTAGGCATCCTGAAATGCCTAAAGCAGCCTTTAAAGATTTGTGGTCTTTTGTGCAACAAGGTCAGTCATGGATGGGGCCAGTAAAAAACAAATGTAAAAATGGCGATTATTACTGGGTTAATGCATACGTTACTCCAATTAAAGATCAATCAGGTAAGAATATAGAATATCAATCTGTACGAACAAAACTAGATACTCATGTTCAAAAGCGCGCAGATGATTTATATGCAAAATTGAATAAAGGAGAGACACCCGTAAGAATCAAATATCAAATTGACCAAACACTTTGGTTTCAATCGGTATTATTCTTGTTCACATTAGCAAGCCTAGCCTTAACGGTTTTTTCTGAATTAAATTTACTATTAACGGTTCCTTTTTTATTTATTGGTGTTTGCTCTTCTGTACTTTCGCTAAGGTGGAGGAAAAAGTACCAACGAGTATTAGCTGAAGCAAAAGATACTTTTTCAAACCCTTTAATGAGTTACCTTTATTCTGGAAATAATGATGCTATAGGCACCGTTCAACTTGCACTAGCAATGCGAAAAGCTGAAATAAACGCTGTTGTTGGTAGAGTAACCGATGTATCAATTCAAGTAAGTGAAAATGCTGTAACAGCGTCAGATCAAAGTGAGCATGTCTCACAACAATTGAACGTTCAAAGAAATGAAACTGAACAAGTTGTCACAGCCATGAAAGAAATGTCAATGACAATTCAAGACTTAGCTAGAGCAATAACTGATACAGCTCAATCAGCAGAGCAAGGTCAAGAAATGACTAAATCAGGACAGGAAACCATTATTACTTCTGTTGAAGCTATTAATACCCTGTCGGTTCAATTAACTGAAGTTGATAGTATGATCACTAAGTTGTCTGATGGCAGTAAATCTATCAACACAGTATTGTCTGAAATAAGTAGTATTGCAGATCAAACTAATTTACTTGCATTAAATGCAGCAATTGAAGCAGCAAGGGCTGGTGAGCAAGGTAGAGGTTTCGCGGTTGTTGCCGAAGAAGTTAGAGCGCTTGCAATGAGAACTCAGCAATCTACGGAAGAGATTAGAAATCTATTAACTAAATTACAATTAGATTCCGATAATGCGGTACTTGCGATGAATAAAGGTAGTGAGTTATCAGCCAGTTGTGTTTCATTATCAAACGAAGCAGGTGTGGCGCTTGATAATATTCATAATGAAGTTTCCTTGATATCTGATGCCACAGCTCAGATAGCGACAGCTATAGAAGAGCAGTCAGTTGTTTCAGAGCAAGTAAATCAAAATATTGTGCGTATAAATGAAATAGCAACATCATGTGAAGTGAGTAGTCAAGAATCTAGCTTTTTATCTTCAGAACTTATTGATAAATTATCAGATCAAGAGTCTTTAATTACTCAATTTAAACGTTAACCTTGAGTGAACAGTGATATTTAATTTAACATAGTTAATAGCCGTCGATAAAATCTATTGTCGACGGTTTTTATTGTCTTCAGTAGTAGCTCTACAGTTGTCAGCTTACGTATCTAAGTGAACATAAATTGGGGTCGTTTTAACCGATAAATAGGTGGTTTGTTATAAAAAGTTAGCGTTTTGAGATGGAATGCCACTGTCTATAATGAGCTTAAACTCGCCTATTGGTCTTTCGCTGAAAACTCAGCCCAAACAGGAAAGTGGTCAGATACTTTTTTACTTGAAACACTATCAACCCCCCACTTATTCAAGTATTCAACATCAGTGCCTCTGTCATAATGATACGGTCATAAGCACATGCAGTATTATCAGAAAAATTAGTGTCGGCATTTTCTGGCACTATCCATTTGTAGTAGTTTGCTATAGCTGTGTTAGTGAAGTCGGTTGAATTAGCATAGTCACACCCTGCATTAAAATCACCAAGAGCAATATAATCATCTTCTTGGGGTGTAATTGATTTAGCCCACACAAATACATGATGAAGTGCTTTTATTTCATTTACGGCCTCCTCAGGCTTTGTATGAACGGTAATTAATACAAAACTAAAATCGCCCTTAACAGTTTGAAATCTTGCAACGTATGGTTCTCTTTGAAAGTCATCTGTCCCAGAGTCATCATAAAGTCCCATATCTTGAACTAGCGAGATTTTATCAGTGTTATAAAAGTAAGCGTATTGCTCTTGGCTTCTCTTATCATCGGGTTGTTTACCACCACGCTCACTAATAACATAATCATAGCGTGAGCCGTCAGAGTTGATTGTTTCTTTAAAAAAAGGCGGGACATTACCTTTAGAGTTTTTTATTTCTTGAACTGCCACAATATCGTACTTTCTAATTATTGAAGCTAACTCATTCATAACATTTGGCTTAGATGCTTTTGTTTCACCAAATATTTGAATGTTAAAGGTTGCTATTTTAATTGATTCATTTGCCTGGATAGCTGTTGAGAATACAACTGTAGCAATACACAATATCAAACATATTTTTTTCATTGTTCAGCGCCCCTATTATTTGGCTAAATTTTCCAGCTTTACAAGATAAAAATCAATATCTGATGCGCACGACTATCATATATAAAATAATTATTAATTTTCATCTAAAAACTGCGCAATTAAAAAAACTCTACTACATTTAAGTTTTATTTAGCAAGGAATGCTAACTATGTCATATATTCAAAAACCGCCTTACTTACTTGTCAAAACTTGGTTAGATATATACTACAGTCAAGAAATCCCCGAACATGAAGAAGCGCAAAATGTTGTAAAACGAAAGATTCTAAAAAGCTTTGATTCTATTTATGACGCTGAAATGTATTTATTTGTTTCAGGTAAAACACCCTAATCGTACAATAGACAAGGTCAATAATTGGCTAGCTAGAGAGGTTTCTAATCATCACTAGCCTAATGCTAACAAAGATACGACAGAAGATATTAGCCTTTGCTAATGTTAACAAATATACGAAACCGGACATTAGCCTTGGCTTATCTAACGACAAGTGATCCTGCATAGCGGACTTACGAAACATTATAGTTTGTAGCTACCAATTAGCAGCATATATGTTTTTTGTAAGGAATAACTCCCCGTGAAATACTTTGAGCTTCACTTAAGTCAATGAAATAGAGTATATATTTAAAGGGGAACTCCATCCAAAAAACTCAAAGCCGTTTTATATGAAAAGTTAGGTTTTATGTTAATATTTAATAAATGTTATTTTTACTCTAAAGTTATATTTTAAATGCTATTTATTGCTGTTCAGCTCATACTTTTCTATCTAATGTTGCTGATAGGGTTAAACTGTACGCATAATGATTTACTTCGAGTTAAAAAACAGCCTATTTTTATTTTGGGCATCAGCTTAGCGCAATCATTTACCCTACCCCTATTAGCATACTTTTTGGTGTTGCTATTTGAACCAGTTGAACATATTGCAGTTGGAATGATGCTTATTTCAATATGCCCTAGCGGTGCACTGTCAAATTTTTATAGTTTGTTGGCTAAAGCTGATACAGCACTTTCTGTCACGTTAACAACAGTGAGTAGTTTACTCTCAGTTTTTCTCCTACCTATTATTTTACTTATTTTTTATCCTCATTTTATAAAGAGTAATGATGCGCTACTAGATGTAGCGACAACACAAATAATTCTGTTAGCGGCAACCTTATTGGCACCGGTACTGATAGGTATTGCTCTTCGTTGGAGGTTGGAAAATAAAATAATTAGAATATTGCCCATATTAGAGCGTGTAGGCTTTATCAGTTTGCTAGTGTTAATTATGGCGATTTTGTTTAAAAACTCTGACCGTATAGGCGAACACTTGTTATCACTTATTAGTCTTGCAAGTGTTTTTACTTTATTAGCTATGGGTGCAGCGACAATTTTCGCTTGGTTTACATCACAAAATATGAATGCTGCAATAACAATAATTTGTGAATTCCCTGTTCGAAATTTAGCAATCGCTTCTATTGTTGCCTTAAACGTATTTCAACGTGAAGATTATCTATTGTTTGCCGCTTTATTCGTTGTTATACAAACGCCCTTTATATTGTTACTTATCAGTTATCGAAGAAGAAAAACTAACGTAGATTGAGTGTTGTAGAAGGCAATTCATCAAAGAGCTGGCGGTATTCAGCAGCGAACCGCCCTAGTTCTAAAAAACCCCACTGCAAAGCAATACTTGAGATCTTAATTTGTGAATTATGCCCCACTAATAGTGCTTCTCTCACACCATTTAATCTAATAACTTTAAGGTATTTTATGGGGGTAATACCTAATAGCTCTTGAAAGCCGTACTCTAAGCTACGTTCACTTAAGTTTGCGATGACGCAAAGTTCTGAAATGGAAGGTAACTCTACAGCGTTTGATTTCAGGTAATCAATCACACGATAAACACCCTGTATCCTTCTTGTATGTGGGCTAATTTTCTCTGTATCACATAAAGAAAACGAAAGTGTTGTTAAAGCCATTTGACTGACGGCATTAGCTATAAATTTGCAGGTTTTAGGTTGTGAGAATAAATTATCGGTTTTAGATATAAGCCAAAATATATACAAAATATTTGATGAATAATTATTTAAAACTCCTAGAGGAATTTGGGTTGCTTTGCTAGTAAGGCAAATACTAGGTAATTCCTTTTGGTATAAATTTTGATGCTGAAGATTTAATGAATCGTACTCTAAGATTAGACCAACATAATCTAGCTGACTGTCGGAACAAATATCCCACTCAGATCCTGTCGCCTGTAACAAAGTGCTTTCTACTCGCTCCCGCCCGCAAAACCTGAATGAATTTGTATTGGATAACGGGGCGGCAAGAGGGAGAAATTTTTTTGGGGGAGCTGCCTGTATATGAGTAGCCCCAGAAAGTTGTTCACGTATAAGTTGAAGGCTGCCAAAGTTTGCTTCTTGATAGTAATTTTCACCACTAGCACTTTTAACTTGTGTGTAGCTTCTGTTTTTATTTGTTTGCAAAGCAGCTAATTCGCTTAAGTAATTAGTTTTTATGCTTCTGGAACTAAAGCCAAATAGGTTTTGCGGAAATAGCATATGAGACTTTTTTTAACCCTGATAAACTGTTGATTAAATGTACTTGCTTTCACTATTGTTCAAGACCATAGTCAATAACAAACTTTAGTGGCTTAAATTTGCGCTATTTTCTATTGTTTGGCTTATTAAATAGTAAAAATACCATAGTGCATATATAAATATAACAATGAAAATAATAAATCAAAAGGACTTAGAAAATGAAGTTAAAACTTATCGCCTCTACGTTTGCTATTTTGCTGGCATCATGTTCATCAGATAAAGCCGTAGATTTAAATGAATCAAAGGTAGAAAAGCGACCTAATATCCTAATACTGCTAGCAGATGATATGGGATATGGCGATATTGGTGTCTATGGAAGTGAAATACAAACGCCTAATATTGATAACCTTGCTAATGAAGGTATTCAATTTACTAACTTCCATGTGGGCGCTGCTTGTTCACCAACAAGAACAATGTTGATGACTGGGGTAGATAACCATAGAGCAGGCCTTGGTAATATGACTGAGATCCAAGCTGACAACCAATTTGGTAAACCTGGTTATGAAGGTTACTTAAATGACTCTGTTGTCTCAGTTGCTACCCGTATGCAAGATGGCGGCTATCATACTTATATGGTAGGTAAATGGCACTTAGGTCATTCTGAATCAACCATTCCACATGCCAAAGGATTTGAGCGTTCATTTGCGTTGATGGAAAGTGGCGCGGATAACTGGGTTGAGCAACCTTATGCCCCTATGTATGAAGCGGTTCATTATTTTGAAGATGATAAACAAGTAAGCCTACCAACTGAAAACTATTTCTCTTCAAATTATTACACCGACAAAATGATAAATTATATCGGTTCAAATAAAGATGACGGCAAACCATTTTTTGCCTACCTAACTTATCAAGCCGTTCATTACCCGCACCAAGCACCTAAAGAGTATATTGATAAATACAACGGTGTTTATGATAGTGGTTGGGAACAGTTAAGAGCTGCTCGCCTTGCTAAACAAAAGAAAATGGGGATTGTATCAAAAGATGTAATTCTTAATTTAGATAATAAAGCAACCTCCGAGCCTGACTGGAAAATGCCTGACTGGGATGCGTTATCTAGCGAAGAGAAAAAGTTTAATGCGAGAAGAATGCAAACGTATGCTGGTATGGTCGATAATATGGATGACAATATAGGTCGTATTTTTGATTACTTAAAAGAGATAGGTGAATTTGATAATACCTTGATCATCTTCCTATCTGACAATGGTGCAGATCCAAACCAACTACCGACCAAAGAAGGGTTCGGTACATGGTATAAAGGAAAGTATGACTACGTGTTTATGGATGACTATAAAGGGGATTACTCTAGCATGGGGCAAAAAGGTTCTTTTGCTGATTATGGCCCAGGATGGGGAGCGGTAGCCAACACCCCTGGCAGTTTTTATAAAACGTTCTCGTCAGAAGGAGGTATTAGGGTTCCATTTATTGCTTGGTATCCTAAGCACCTTGAAAAGGGAAAGATAACTAAAGAGTTTGCTTTTGTTAAAGATATTGTACCAACTTTACTTGAAGTGGCCGATATTGATGGCGGTGGTAGTACCTATAATGGCAAGGATATTTATCCTATTACGGGGACAAGTATGTGGAGTTCACTTACAGGAAAAACAGCTTCAGTTCATTCTGCTGATGAAATGATTGGATATGAATTAGCGGGAAGTAGTGCAATATTTCAAGGTAATTATAAGCTAGTGATAAACCCTAAAACTAAAGGGACTGGTGAATGGGAGCTTTACGATATTTCTGTTGATCCTTCGGAGATGCATAATTTAGCCAGTAAAATGCCAGATTTAGTTACAAAATTAAAGGCTGGCTATAAAGCTTACGAAAAAGAAAATGGCGTTGTGCCAGTGCCTGCTGATTATGACGTATTAAAACAGTTAGTTAAGAACGCCAAAAGTGGTCGTTCTCACTAAATTTTAAATGCCGTTTATTTGAAAGATAAAGTTACTAAGCCACCTTAATTGGTGGCTTTTTTTATGTTTAAAATCGATGACTTAATTCATCACAATCAAGCGTTAAATGTCAACTTCAGGCATCTGAGATGCTTTTAGTAATTCAATAGCTAATGTCTGCTATTGTTTAGCTCAAGAACACTATAATTGTCATTGTTCAGATGGTCACAAAGATACGATATAGTTCCCCACAGGTATAAGTATGCATTGTTTGACTATAAATTTTACCAATTAGTCAAATAGCCTGACTGGCAAAATTGCCACCAAAGCGGTCATTGAAAGACAATATAACAATGTCTTTTCTTAGCCAATTGCGGACATTAAGCCTCTGCAAATTCAGGAGCATATTTAGGGCAATATTAGCCAAGATTTTCTGCTCACTTGTGGGGCTGGTTTAAGCTCATTGCCAACAGTCGAAGATTATACTGAAGAACACTATGAGTGATAGCCTGACACGGGGGATAGATGAATCAGTTTACTATCCATAATTATTATAATTCTTCGTGTTTTTCTAATTTAATTTTAGCAATATTGATCGTATTAGCATTAAAATCACATGAGTTAAAAATATCAAGTGTAGTTTTGTATGTCGTTGAATCTACATTAAGTAAACCAAGCATTGAATGATATATATTGTCATGATTAAAAGCCGTTTGCGTACTTTGTTCTACACAATCATTTTTTACATTAGTCTCTATAGTATTTGACCAAAATAACATAGGGATATGAGTTTGCTCAACAGGAGCAATAGCATATGGAAAGCCGTGTAAGTATAGGCCGTTTTCACCTAATGACTCTCCATGGTCTGATACATAAATCATTTCTGCATTTATCGTCTGTGTATTATTTTTCGTAAATTTAGTTAATTTATTTATCACTTCAGCAATCACATAATCAGAATAATGTATTGTATTATCATACGTATTGACTAGTTGCTCTGATGTGCAGTTTTGTATATCACTTTGTTGGCAGTCAGGTAAAAACGTTGAAAATTTTTGTGGGTAACGACGATAATAAGTTGGTCCATGTGATCCCATTAAGTGCAGTACAATCAATGTTGTTTGATGACTTAAATTGGTTAGTTTCTTATCTAGTTGTGAAAGTAATACTTCATCAAAGCAATAGTCACCATCGCATAGAGGATTACTTTTATTCTTATCAATATTAATGGTGTTTACTCGCTTGCAGACACCCTTGCATCCTTCGTTATTGTCTACCCATAAAACATCTACACCTGCTAATTTCACAAGGTCTAGTAGGTTTTGTTGTGAAGAAGCCGACTGCTTATTAAACTGCTCTTTGTTTAATAATGAAAACATACAAGGAACAGAAACGGCTGTTGCTGTTCCGCAGGAATACATTTTTTTAAAAGAATGTATATTAAGTTTTTCTGTATATTCGTTTGTTTGCTTAGGATAACCATTTAACGAAAAATTGTTTGCTCTGGCGGTTTCTCCTACAACCATCACAATAATATTTTTATCGGTATTGTTCGATGTTTTTATTTTAGGAGTAGTGTCTAACGTTTGAAATACCGTTGGAGTATAAAAATAATTGCGCTTAATGTATTTATAACCAGAAATTAAGGTTGGAATTGGCACGATATATTTAGCTAAATCTCTATTGTTACGGTTAACCGATGCGTAGCTAGAATACAGACTAAAGAAAATAATGATAAAAATTACCAGTGCAGCAACAATCAATTTTAAACGGTGATTTATGCTTACTTTTAAATCAGTTAACTGTGGATTGATTTTATTTAATATTACGACAGGCGTAATTATTAATAATGTTATATAAAAAATAGCGGATGAATTAAGATAAGTAAAAGCTTCAGACGTTGATGTTTCAGCCATATTTTCAACCATTCCGTAATCAAAAATAATTCCATAGCTAGTTATCGCATAGCAAAATATAGCTGATAAAAAGACAAGCGCAGTAATGACTGTTTTATAAATATATCTTTGGGGTAATAGACTAAATAGAAGCATAAAAACGGTGCTTAAAAATAGCGGAAGAGAGATGAAGTAGGCAAAGTCAAATCTATCTAATTGGATTAAATCACTATACGTTTTTTGTAAAAATGGAAAATTAAAAACAATTGAAAAATAGAGACTTAACAGTATAGTTGCAGAATTTAGCGAAAGCGTTTTAGAAAATATTTTTTGCACAATGTTATCTCTTTAATAAAAATAACATTGTGCATTTCCAGTCTTAAATAAGACTTAATTTAAACTGAATTATTACTGAATATTTGGCTTTGTTTAATGTTACCAATAAGTAATAATTTTCTTTTAATGATAAAGCTCCTGTTGATAAAGTTTACTCCCTAATATGGCATGTGATTGTGCTCGCTTAATGAGTTGTGATTTTTCTTCAGCAGATAAGTTATATTTAGCGATAACCAATGCCTCTTTGTCAGGTTGAAGAAATACTTTATTATCGCGAGTGATATAAGCAAAGTTTTTATCATATTGCATTAATGCTCGTAATTTTTCATTAGGTATTATTTGCGTTAAATCATGACCAATCATCGGGTGAGTTCCACTAACACCAGCTATCGATAATAACGTAGGGGCAAGATCAATTTGACTCGTTAATCGACTATCTTGTTTTGCCTTAAGATCTTTACCAATAATTACGGCAGGAATGTGGAAATGTTCTATAGGCACTAATTCAGCACCAGCAACTCTAGAGTCATGATCGGCAACAATTAAAAAAATGGTATTATCCCAATAATTTGATTTTTTTGCTTTCTCAAAGAAAGTGCCTAATGCGTAGTCTGCATATTTAGCCGCGTTGTTACGCGTGTTTTTCTCTTTATCATGTAATGTGATTTTACCATCAGGAAAATCATAAGGAGAATGATTAGAACTGGTAAAAACCAAGCTAAAAAATGGCTGTTCTTTATTGGCTAGCTCATTAAATTCTTTATGGGCTTGGTTATATAAATCTTCATCAGAAGCTCCCCAAGAGCCTTCAAATTCAACATGATTAAATTTCGGATAATCAACAATATCTTCAAAGCCGTTACCTAAGAAAAAGCTTTTCATATTGTCGAAATGGCTTTCGCCTCCATAAATAAATTGTGTGTAATAATTATGTTTTTTTAGAAAGTCTGCAATAGTAAAAAAATTCTTTTGAGACTTATCTAATTTTACAACAGAGCGCGAGACGGTAGGTAAAAAACCCGTAATGATAGCTTCTATACCACGAACAGAGCGTGTTCCTGTTGCGTATAAGTTAGTGAAATTCCAACCTTCGTTCATCAGTTTATCTAAAGATGGTGATAAGGGTAAGCCACCTAAGCCGCCAACATAACGAGCACCTAAACTTTCTTGCAAAAGTATCACTATATTTTTCGGTTTACCTTGGTAACTTGCAGTATGAAAAGCTTGTGTTGGTATTTCGGTATTTACATATTGGTTTGTTGCGAGATTCGATGATTGTTGAACCTGTGTTATGACTTCATCAAAAGGCTTATCACCATAAAAATCAGCACTACTCATTTCTAATTGCATTTGCTTTAAAGCAAACAGTGTTGAATAAAGAGAATTTAATGTAAGCTCATTAACTAAATGGTCTGTAGAAAAAGCCATCATAGCAGGATTAATTGGTCTATGTTGCAATGTACCTCTCGCCCCTAAAGCACACAGAAAAATCAAACTAATGCCTAATAGTGCTAAATATTTTTTGGGTAAATCAGCTTTGTCTTGCCAACATGTATCAAATAACTTTATTGAAAATTTTGCTGTAAAAGCCAAAAGAATAATGCAACTTAAAATCTCAATTTTGTAACCTGTAAAAAGCATTGAGAAAACTTCTTTAGGGTAAATCAAATATTCAATAAATAGGCGATTTGGTCTTAAATCATACTCTAAAATAAAGGTGGGTGTTATTGCTTCAAAGAATACTAATACGGTTACTGAAGTGATTAACCAACCCTTAAAAAATAATCGTAATATTCGATTACCTGAACTGTTTTTTGAGTTAAAAAAAAAAGCGATAAAACTAATCAATAAAGGGATTATGAAAAGATAAGATAATATTGATATATCTATGCGTAGACCGTTAAGTAGTATTTGTGGCCATGCGTTTTCATTTAATGTTCGATCTGCTTGCCAAACAATGAATATTAGCCGTATAACGGTTAATAACAGTATCGTAATAGTATAAAAGCTTAAAAGAACACCAATTGGCCCTAGGTTTAATTTTATTTTATTAAAACGAGTTATTGATAATTTCTCATCAACATTGTCTATTATATTATTTAATTCAATGTTTAGGGGGGTTATAGCTCCCATAAAACAACTCCCCATGTAGCAACCGCTATTGCGAAACTAATGAATACAGCCAATGAGCCTAAGTCTTTTGCCAAACCAGAGAGAGAATGATGATCTAGTCCAATACGGTCAACAGTGGCCTCTATTGCCGTGTTAATTACTTCAACTAATAAAATAAAAAGAAGAGAAATAATAAGCAGTAAATGTGTTAATAAGCTGATATTTAAAAAACAGCTAAAAATTGATAATAATAAAATAATAATCAATTCTTGCTGGAAAGCAGCTTCATTTTTTACAAGCCATTTAAAACCTTTTACTGAATTCATAAACGCTAAGTAAATACGTTTAAAGCCTGTGTGTTTTTGTATTGTCATCGGTAACTCAAATAATAAATAATTCTTCATATTCAAGTTATCAAATTGAACTTAAGGATATCTGAAGGGAAACTTAAGATCTGCTGAAGGTGATAATTTATATAATGAAGATGGCTATTCTGTTCGTGGCGTAAAAAAATTCAGCTAATCTTAAGTTTGACGTGATAAATTAAAGAAAAATTGGTATTGATGATTAGTATGAATATTTTACTTGTTGAAGACTCAGATAAATTAAGACGCAGTTTACGTATAGGTTTAGTTGGCTTAGGGTTTGCTGTTGATGAAGCAAGTGATGGAGCTGATGCTTTAGCTATGGCATTATCTGATGATTATGACATTATCATTTTAGATTTAATGTTGCCTAGTGTTGATGGTTTATCAATATTAAAGTCGTTAAGAAAACATAAAAAGCAAAGTAAAGTAATAATTCTATCAGCCAAAGATCAAGTCGCAGATCGTATTGATGGTCTATTTGAAGGGGCTGATGATTACATGACTAAGCCTTTTTCATTTGATGAATTACATGCTCGAATTATCGCTTTAACAAGGCGAGGCGAACTATTAAGGACCACAAATTTAATTACTATTAATGACTTTGTGGTTGATTTACAAGCTAAAGTATTTAGCTTTCAGGATAAACCTATAAACTTAACCCCGACAGAATATAAAATTACAGAATGTTTATTTATAAATAAAGAAAAAGTAGTGAGTGCTGAAAAAATGGGTGAATACATTGTTGGTAAATATGATGCTATTAATAAAAACTCATTAGAAGCACATATTTCGTCTATTCGTAAAAAATTAAAACAATTTCCTGCTGTTTTTCCTGTAAAAAATAAACGAGGATTTGGCTATGTTGCGAGTAATGTTTAAAACACCTAATCAAAGCATGCTTAAAAAGGAACAGTAAGGTTTACATGAAATCGATCAGACAATCTTTAGTTAGGCAACTAACAACACTTATCACCTTCATTCTGTTTATTGTTTTATTATTTTTAGACATAAGTGTAGATACTTATGTAGATAAACAATTTGATGACTCTTTAGAACAAAAAGGTAAAAGTCTCGCTAATTTAATTAGTTATAAAGACAATTCGTTACAATTATCTATGCTAACGGATGTGATGACTGAGTTTAGTCGTACAGAAAATGGTGAGTATTTTCAAATTTGGTCAAATCGTGATTTATTAAAATATTCATCTACCCTAAGCCAAACGCCTGAATTTAACTTTAATCGCACGGAACTATTACTTGGCGAACAAGTGATAGCTCAATCTAATTTACCTGATGGTGAAAGTGGGCGTGTTTTTCTATTTAAGTTCATCCCTGTAAATGATGACAATCATACCGAAGTTCAAGCCCCTATATATCTTGTTTTTGCTCGATCTAATGCAACTCTTGAGAGAATTTTAATATTAATTGATATTGTTTTTTTACTTACCGCAATAGGTACTGCCTTTTTTGTTCGTTATTTAGTGAATAAAATTGTTTCTAAAGGGTTAAAGCCAATAACCTTACTTAATAAGCAGATAAGAGAAATAGACATAAATAATGAATTAGATCAATTTAGAATTGATTATCCTCCGAGTGAAATTAAAACAATTATTGATGAATTAAATCAATTTTTAATCGAAAACCGCGCATTACTTAAAAATGAAAAACGATTAACTTCAGATATTGCACATGAGTTAAAAACACCTATTACAGAATTAATGAGTGTGAGTGAAATAGCAATTAAATACGCTGAAAATGAAGAAGTAATCGAAAACTATAAAGATGATGTTTTATCAATCTCTACGCGCATGAAAAACATTGTAGAGTCATTGTTATTATTAAATAAAGTCGATACTGAGCAATTTCATTTAACAATGATTGATATTGATTTATCAGATAAAGTGTTATGTATCTTGGAACGATTAGCGATTACTACGCCTAATTTGGAACAAAGAATTAATACAAATATTTCTGATAATATTTTAATTACTAATGACGTATTTTCATTAGAAGCTATTCTAACAAATCTTATTCATAATGCTGTGTATTATAGTCCTGAAGAAAGCAAGGTTAGTATTGAGCTTGATATTATTAATAAGCAGCCAGAGCTTAAAATATCTAACATAACACTGCAAAATATAACCATAGCTGATATCGACAATATGTTTGAGCCGTTGTGGCAAAAAGACCAGGCTCGAACTTCAGAAACACACTTTGGCCTAGGTCTAGCTATTGTTAGAAAATTAGCTGAACGAGCGAATATAAAAATATCAGTTAAATTAGATAAAGATAATGTGATTACTTTTAGTGTACTTTTTTAATCTCCATTACTTCGTTTCAACTTCGACAAAAATCAATTCAAAATTGAATGACTCAAAGGTGGCATTTTTGCCAGTCAGGTTATTCGATTAATTGGTAATATTTATAGTCAAACAATGCGTATTTATATCAGTGGGGAACGTCCGCTCTACGCCCTGAGACCTTTAACAAGCTTTTTCTTTAAAAAGTAATGGGGAATTCCTGTCGCTCAATGCTTTTAAATACTTGGCTTCATTGTATGGCTCTTTAGTTTTCCAGCAACGATATACGATCCTTATCCACTTAAATGCTAGTGAACGCACAGCTGCCTGGTGGGTATTACCTTTTTCCCTTTGCTGCTGGTAATAAATTTCCGCCCAATAAGATTGCCTTATGCTTTTAGCTGCCCATTCTATAAATGATTGGCGAGTAAATTTACTACACTGGTATCGCCAATGAATCCAGCTCTTTTGACCACTACGCACCGTTACGGGCGCTACCCCGGCATACATTTGAATTTCCGATGCGCTATTGAATCGACTACGGTTTTCCCCAATAGCTACTAATAGCCTAGGCGCTAAACACGGGCCAGTACCTGGTAATGATTTGTAAAGTTCTGCATCAGGCAAAGCATTAAACAACTCACTAATTTCTTTATCAAAGACCTTAATAACCTTCACAGCAACAAGCAATTGATTAGCTAATGCAACTGCAAGCAATTGGTGCGACTCGATAACTGCGTTATCAAGAGTGAGCGGTTCAGCTTCACTTATAGATTGAATACGCTTAACGCTATATGCCGCAGTACGTCCAGGGTATGAGCCAAAAAACTTTTTCAAGGTATCAGCCCTAGCTCTTTTAAGTTTTTGTAAGTTGGGCCAACGTGTAATGAAATCACAAAATATCCCCGATCCTCGATGTGAAAACCAATCGAGTAAGTGAGGGTAATATTCTTTAAGTGTAATGATTAATCGGTTACTAAACCGCCTTTTATCATCAACTAACTTACGACGCTGTTCGACTAGATACGTCAATTTCCTAACCGATTCACTTTCCATTTTTAATGCTTTAATTTTATTGGGATATCTCAGCATTAAATCTAAAGCAAGCTCTGCGTCCGTTGGGTAGTCTTTTGCACCGCTGGGTGAAAAAGCTTTACGGTATTGAGCTAACATTGATGTGTTAACGGGGTGAATAGTGACAAAATCAAACTTTTGAAGTGAGTAAACGATAGGCCCTTTGGATAGTTCAATAGCAACAGCTATTTGTCCTTTGTATTGCTTATGAAGACTGGTTATCCATTCATTGATCGACTTAGGTGAGTGCTTAATCACTTCAAACTTTCGCGCACTTGAATTAGCCACTTGAACGCATACATCGTGTTTATCATTTGCCCAATCAATACCAATATAAACTGAAAACTTAGTCATAATTACCTCCAATTGTTATTGTCAGCATGTATGCCAAAGCTTTTCGAAAGCGATATAGATAGCGTTTATGGGCAAGCCCTGAGTATTCGTTTTTAAGCTAAGGCGTACCTAAGACATCGAAAGTAAAGCGGTAACCATCGAAATGATATCGTATCAATATTCGTATGAAATAGGCACATGATCTGAACATCCTAATTATGGTTCTATTCAGACTAAAAGGACTATATCGTATCTAAGTGACTATTAATTATTGATTACTCGGAGGCCAAATTAATGTAATTCCCCATCGTGCGAATAAACTAGATTCCTATTTTAAGTGAACTATAATTATGAAAAACTATCTTGATTGGATTTTATATTGGGGATATTCCATGACAGATGAACCCGATGGCGAGGTTCATTAAACGTCAAAATGTGGCAGTTGTAGCGGTCATTGAGCTAGACACATCTTGCGTTCCTTTTCTTGGTGGGGTTGAGCAGTTACCTACACAGATTCACTATCTCGCATTAAGGTTAGTATGGAGATATTTCAGTTAAAAAATTCATCAGTATCAATTAGTGGTGACTATTATCAAATAATTTTTGGCGATGACTTTGATGATGTTGATAGACCTTATTTTTTGGTTCAATGTGATTTAGAATTTCCGAGTAAGGAATGTTATATCGAATGTTTGAACGAGAAGCTGATAGGCCACTATTTAGTTAACAGTGTTGATATTGAGGACCGTGCTTTCAGCATTAAATATGGTCCCAATGATAAATTTGCTGTTCGAATTGAATATCAAGCAACTAATGAAGAGAAAAATAAGCTTGTTGGTGCAGCAATAACAATGTTTAACAAGGTGAACATCTCTTAGATATTCCCAAGCTGATAATTCTGCCTGCTTTCAAAAGGCTAACTGAAGAAGTAGCTGGTTCAATGTTAACCAAGAAGTAATAAAAACGAAATTGTGAAACGTCAGCTATCGTAACTATTGAAGAAAGCGTCCATGCCTTCAGTGAAAGTTAAATATCGGTTGCTTCCGAAAGCTCAAGCGCATCATCTACTTCAACGCCAAGATAACGAACCGTACTCTCTAGTTTCGTATGCCCAAGTAATATTTGAACTGCTCTCAAATTTTTTGTTTTCTTATAGATTAAAGATGCTTTAGTTCGTCTCATGGTATGAGTGCCATATAATGTGAGGTCTAAACCTATACTTGAAATCCATTTTTTAACGATCCTTGCATATTGACGAGTAGTTAAATGAAAATCTTTTTTTACTCTACTGCCAAACAAATAATCACCAGACCTAAGCGATTTTAGTGCTATCCATTCTTGCAGTGACTTTCTAGTTTTAGGGGTTAATTCAAATTGAACCGAACTACCTGTTTTCTGTTGAATAAGCATGGCTCTGGACTGAATAGTAGCTCCATGAGCAATATCCAAAACTTTTAGTTTAATAAAATCACAGGCGCGTAATTTACAGTCTAAAGCCAAATTAAACATCGTTAATTCTCGCAGGTTATTTGCCAGCTCTAACCGTATCCTAATTGACCATATTTCTTCGAGTTTAAGGGGAAGTTTTTGACCAACTAGTTTGCCTTTATTCCAGCAGGTTTTTCGTGAAGTTGATTTGCTGTTATACATAATAGTGCTCCTTTCTTGAAGGGACTATAAGTATGGTTTGATACACTAAAATTTATTTATAGCAGACATTATGCGTATGTAAGAGAAGAATGCTTCTCTTAGCCACAAGCTGACCTTAGCTTTTGAGTTAATAACAGTAGAGAAGAGATTCTTAAGCTTCCTTTTTCACTTAAAGTTCACATCCATTCACAACTAAATTTATGACTAAAACTTTTGCATGCCGTTAGATCTCAAATCCCGAAGCGGACATTGGAAGCATTCAAGTTTTAAACGAACTTAGAGTATTAAGTCTAAGGCGCTAATGAGATGGTCCGCCTCCCAGAGCGGGATAGAAACTAACCGTCACTATTCCCAATTACGCTGTTGTCGCGCAAGCGTTTTCGTTCTTTGTGCCAGTTTTTTCCTTAACAGGTTTCTGGGGAGCTATACTGGGACAATCAGTTAACAAGGAGGCCGTTGAGCAAGGTTTCAGACATTCAAACATTAAATTAATATGCGCACTTAGAAAGCCAAAACTATTAGCTGAGAATAACTATACCTTTAGTCCACTATCGAAACATAAGTTTCTATTACTACTATTTCTAATGCTTATTACTTAATTGTGCAATGTTAAATTATAAGCGCTGGTATAGTATACAAAACTAATAAAATCAAAGGTACTTTTGTCTATTTCACTTCATATATACTGAACATTTAATTAACTCACTTAGTTTAATCAATTATTTTGATTGGCTTAAACAAATTATTGCGCTTGATTGTTTTTGTTCTGACCCTACAATTGCGCTATATTTTAGTCCTATACGCATAAAAAATGAAAAAAACGCCCGAAAGAGATATTAATATATTAGTTCTTATATTTGTCTTTATTAGCTTATTAATCTCCAGTTTGGCCTCAGCGAATAAAGGCACAGATGAAATTAAGAATAAATTCACCTTTAAGCAAACCTCTCTATCATTGCAATCTTTTAAAAGTACCGTAAGTAGTAAATAATAATGAATTGGTTAAAAGAAAATATCGATTTTTCATCGTTAACAGATCTGTTTATTCATAATAAGTTAGTAATCACATCTATATTTATTATTATTATTTTTATAGTTAAATACTCCATTGTAAAAATAATAAAAAGAAAATCAAAAGAGGACAAAAGAACACAAATAAATATGGTCAACAATATGTTTACTATATTGATGATTGTCACCATATTTAATATTTGGGCAGAAGAGATTCAAAAGTTTGCCTTTTCTATTGCTGCTTTTATCGTAGCTATTGTTTTAGCTACTAGAGAATTTATCCAATGTTTTATTGGATTTATTTACCTATTATCAAGTCGACCATTTCGTATTGGCGATTGGGTGCAAGTAGGGAATTACTACGGAGAGGTCCATTCAACAGATTGGGCAAAACTAACACTTTTAGAAGTAGACAAAGATGATTATCAATATACGGGGAAAACACTGTATTTGCCTAACAGCCAGCTGATTACTTCTGTCATAAAAAATCTAAACTTTATGAAACGATACGCGATACATCATTTTACTATTGTGCGCGACAGTAGCGTAAATCCCTTTGATTTTATTGATGAACTGCAAGACAAAGCGCATGAATATTGTGATGATTTTAAAGATGTAGCTATTCGTTATAATCAACTTATAGAAAGTCGTTTAGACGTTAGTATTGCAGGCCCTGAGCCACATATTCAAGTCGCGACATCCGAACTTGGTGATACACAAGTATTTTTTACTATCTTTTGTCCAACAGAAAAGGCAATGGATATAGAACAAAAACTGACATCTTATTTTATGAAATTATGGTTTGAACGTAAGACTATCGATTCAAATTAAACTAACGTATCAAATGTTAGATTTACTTCTGACAGAATAGCATTCTTTTTTTATAAAAGTGCAGTGTCTGGGGCACTTTTACCTACGATAGGTATAGTAAAACATGAATTTCAATCGTGTAGTAATCAAAGTTGGTAGTGCGTTGGTGTCACCAGATAATAATGGTTGTAGTGGCAAGTATATCCAAGCCATCGCACGCTTTGTGACTAAATGTCGTCAAGAAAATAAAGAAGTTATCTTGGTGTCTTCAGGTAGCGTGGCCGCTGGGCGTCATCTAATTCAACATGGCTCGCCAATTCCTTCTATTCCAACCAAACAAGCAATGGCATCTGTAGGACAAATGAAAATGATGGCTAATTGGCAGCGTTTTTTTGATGTACCCTTAGTCAATTGTTAATCACTCATGGTGACTTAAAAGATCGCGAGCGTTATATTAATATAAAAACACGCTGCGTATTTTATTAGTCAACGGCATTATCCCAGTTGTTAATGAAAACGACACGGTTGCCACTGAAGAGTTGAAAGTGGGAGATAACGATAATCTAGCCGCTTTAGTAGCCCTTATTAGTGAAGCGGACTGATTGATTATCTTAAGTGATATTGACGGTGTTTATAATAAAGACCCGAAAATAAACGATGATGCTGAAATGCTATGCGAAATTTCTGAAATTACCGATGCAATATATGCAATGGCAGGTACAACCAATAATCCCATTGCCACAGGTGGGATGAAAACCAAAATTCAAGCCGCAGATAAAGCCGTGAAAAACGGTATTGAAACCTATATATTGAACGGTACTAACGGCCAAGTATTTGACCAAATATTATTGTGAGAAAATCCTGGTACGCATTTTTTAGCCAATAAAGAAGTGAGTAGGGCTAAGAAACACTGGTTAAACACACATTAAAAAGTCATGGACAACTATTGCTTGATAACGGAGCAGTTAACGCGGTGAAAAATAATGGTGCTTCACTGTTACCTTCTGGCATTATATCGATAAACGGTGATTTTGTAGCAGGTGAGTCACTTGATATTATTGATGCAAATACCAAGGTCATCATTGCTAAATGTATTTGCCAATATAACCATCAAGATTTATTCAGAATAAAAGGTGAAAACTCTGAAAAAACACAAAGTATTTTAGGCTTTTACCCAAGTAAAGTGATTGTACATCGAGATGACATGGTCATTTTATAAAACGATGATTCGCGTCTAAAACGCCTAAATTAGCTTAGTTAATAAGGAGGTCGATAGCCACTTTATTATTTTCTATGGCTATTAAGGTGCTCCTTTCAACCTTCACCCAGTGTGCTTTAATGTCTGAAAGCGGCTCAGAAGACACGATAATGTTATGTTCACTTTGACTATAAAATAGAGAAGCGGGCCTAACATCTACGTTTGATGAATAACGAGTAAATAAGCTCACCTTCCTATTTGTTAAAGCAAAATTCATAAAAGCATTGGTATCGGCATTGACTTGTTTTCTATAACCATTGATTCTGGATATTGTTGTTTTCATTGCTTGCTTTAATATTTCGAACGACACTTTTTCATCAAAATTTATTTCATCTAGAAATATTGCAAAAGCACATTCTGAATCGGTATTTCCTTTAATAAAATCAAACGCCTTATTTGATAAATCATTTAAAATTAAGCGTCTAAACCGGCTAAATTGATCAAGCCTGCCGTTATGCATCCATAAATAAGGGCCATATTGAAAAGGATGGCAATTGCTTTGGGAAACCGGCATGCCAATTGAGGCATCTCTTACATGAGCAAAAAAATGATGCGTGGGGATTTTACTCGCTATCTGACTTAAATTACGATTACTCCATGCTGGCTCAACGCTTACGAAAGTTCCAGGGATTGGGTCGCTATGCTCAGGATACCAACCGACACCAAAGCCATCTCCATTGAGGGGATTAACGCGCATTTTTGCTTTTTTACTTTGTTGTACTAATGAATTACTCGCATCAAAAATTAAAGTATTCATAAAGATACGTTCACCCGAGTAAGCGATAAATCTACACATAATGATTAAACCGTATTGTTGATAAGCGTTATAGAACCATCAAGATGCACATCTCTTTGTGGGAAGGCAATAATGATATTATTCTCTTCGAATAACTCATCTAATCGAAAACGAATATTACTTCTCGTTACTCGTAACCCTCCTTCAACATGTGAGTGTATCCAATAAGTGACTTCAAAAACCAGAGAATTATCTCCAAAATCTTCAAAGGTAACAAGGGGCTTAGGTTCTTTTAAAATTTCATTTTGTTCTTCAGCAGCTTGCATAATCAGTGCAGCCACTTTTTTTGCTGGTGAGCCATAAGCGACACCAACTTCAACCGACGTTCTGACTAAACGGTCAACTAGCGTCCAATTAACTACGGTATTTTCTAATAACTTACTATTGGGTATGAGTAAGTGGACACCATCAACTCGTCTAATTCTAGTTGAGCGCGTGTTGATTTCTTCAACAATGCCTTTTGCATCTTCAACTTCCAAAAAGTCTCCTATTCTAATAGGTCGTTCCCACATCAAAATCCAACCGCTGATAAAATTATTAATAATGTTTTGAGCACCAAAGCCAAAACCTATCGCTATAGCCCCAGATAAAAATGCAAAGGCGGCTATGGGGATGTTAATTAAATCAAGGATTGTTATAGCTATAATCGCAATCGCTATAACATAGAGAACCCGTTGTAATAAATGAATGATGTTGGGGTCAGTTTTTTTAGTGGTTAAACTGTTAGTTATGAAGTTCACCGTCCATTTAGTGACAAAAATGCCCACAACTAAAAACAACGGGATCATTAAAAAATCACCTAAGGTAATAGGTTGATCAGAAATAGTGATTATCTCTAATGAGAAAATCGAGTTAATCCGTTCAAAATCCATAACTAATCCTCATTTCAACCTTTTATTTTGATCCCAAAAATACTTGTGACGGATCAACCAAGAACCTTTCTCCAATTGCTTCGCGGCCAAACAACATTAAATAACTCATGTCAGAGCGATCGGTTAGCGTGATTTCAATAGCCCATGATTCATTTCCTAACTTAATCGTTGTTTCAATAACGTATCTTTCCTCTGAAGTTCCATTAGATGATTTTACTTTACGAATATCATTTATTGGTGCAGTACAAGTTACGATACGGTCAACATTATGTGCATCAGGATGAATATCAAAGGTTACCTGATGTACTCCCTCGACTACAGATTTTTTAATATTATCTACGTGTAATGAGGACGTTTTTGCGCCAGTATCAACTCGAACTTCTAAATTATCGATACCAAGTTCAGGTAAAGCTATAGACTCTAGTCGGCCAATAATTATTTTATTGTTCATATTTAATAATCTTCTTTAATTCAAGTTTTAGTTCAAGCACTAATTATCATCATTTTCAGGTAACAATTGCTCTTGCACTGTTTCTATATGCTCGGCAATCTCTTCATCATTCTCACTAAAATAAGCAATATGAAACATTGCTTCCCCTTCTTGCACTAGTGGTATATTTTGTTTGCCAATTAATATACCTGATCGTGAAGCTTGAACGTAACCAATTACCTCACCGTAAGGACTGCCAATTTCAGCTAACACTTGACCCTTAGTTATTTGGTCACCTAAATTGACGAGGTTATGCACTATACCGCTCGCATTGGCTCTTTGCCATTGGCTACCATTAGCAATAAAGGGTGCTGTTTTTTTCTTTTTAGATGACGTTGTTTTTCTTGTCATACCTAAATGCTGTAAAATATTTAAAATACCGTTCATGCCTGCTCGAATTGAGAACTCATCAAATCGTAGCGCTTCACCTGCTTCATACAACAATACTTTAGTCTGGCTTTTAGTCGCAGACTCTCTTAGCGAGCCATCAACCAAGTTAGCGTTTAAAATTACAGGTACACCAAAAATTTCAGCTAACTCTTTAGTTTCAATATCAGACATATCGGCTCTTATTTGAGGCAAGTTAGAGCGATGAATAGCGCCAGTATGTAAATCTATGCCGTAATCACAATGCTTAACAATTTCATTTAAGAAAATATAGGCAACTCTACCTGCTAAAGAGCCTTTCGCTGAGCCAGGAAAGCAGCGATTTAAATCTCGACGGTCAGGCATATATCTGCTTTGATTTACTACCCCATAAACATTAACCATTGGTACGGCTATCACCGTGCCTTTGGTGATTTTAAATTTCTTTTCATTAATTAATCGTCGAATAATTTCGATACCATTTAATTCATCACCATGCACCGCTGCACTAATAAAAATGGTAGGACCCTGTTTTTTAGCGCGAATTATATGCACGGGTAACGAAACATTGGCATCGGTATATAATTTAGCAACAGGCAAGTCAATTTTTCTTTGTTCGCCAGGCATTATATCAAAATCGCCTATACTTAATTTGTTCATGATTACTCCTGTATTACCCTTTTCCACGTGTTTTATTACTATGTGGTTTTGCATTTTTTTCTAAAAATTCAAATACCATTCCCGCCACATCTTTGCCCGTCGCTGTTTCAATGCCTTCTAGCCCTGGTGAGGAATTAACTTCCATAACCATTGGCCCATTTTGAGAACGTAGTAAATCTACACCACATAAGTTCAAGCCCATGATTTTTGCTGCTTTAACAGCTGTTTCACGTTCTTCTTTCGATAGTTTAACGACTTCAGCAGAGCCTCCACGGTGAAGATTAGAGCGGAATTCACCTTCTGCACCTTGTCTTTTCATTGCCGCAACCACTTTACCTCCGACCACTAAGCAACGAATGTCAGCTCCGCCTGCTTCTTTAACAAATTCTTGTACTAAAATATTCGCTTTGAGGCCCATAAAAGCTTCAATAATAGACTCAGCAGCTTTAGCTGTATCAGCTAAAACTACACCGATACCTTGAGTGCCTTCTAATAATTTAATAACAACGGGCGCGCCACCAACATTTTTAATTAAATCTTTAATATTATCCGGCTTACTTGCAAAACCCGTTCGAGGTAAACCAATGCCTTTACGAGACAACAATTGTAAAGAACGTAATTTGTCACGTGAACGACTAATTGCCACAGACTCGTTAATATTAAATGTGCCCATCATTTCAAATTGTCTTGCTACCGCAGTACCATAAAAGGTAACTGATGCGCCAATGCGAGGAATAATGGCATCATAATGTGGTAATTCTTTGCCTTTATAGCGCACAGTAGAACGACTACTCGTAATGTCCATGTAGCAATGCAAAGTGTCAATAACATCAACTTCATGACCCATTGCTTCCCCCGCTTCTTTTAAGCGTCGAGTTGAATATAAGTTTTTGTTTCTTGATAAAATAGCGATTTTCATAATAAGTGCCTTTTGGTTGTCACTTTGTGTATTTAAAGTGATGTATTCATTTTTCTGAAGTGTATAGTTAGATTAAAGAACAATAAAACGCTATATTTTGATACTATTAATCAAAAAAATTGATTAACCAATTTAGGTATAAAAATGAAGATAGAATTATTAAAAACATTTTTGGAAGTTAGTAGAACTTTGCACTTTAGGATCGCTTCAGAGAATTTATTTATCACTCAATCCGCGGTAAGTGCTCGGATTAAACTTTTGGAGGACGATTTAGGTGTGTTGTTATTTGACCGTAGCCAAAAACACTTAAAATTGACGCCTGAAGGAAATAGGTTAATTAAACATGCGAATGAGTTAATATTTATGTGGCAAAAAACCAAACAAGATGTGGGTATTGCTGATAGCGGTGCTCATCAACTTGTTATCGGCTCTATGATGTCAATTTGGGATATTGTTTTACAAGATTGGTTAAAAAAAATTCATCGTAATATTGATGATGTGAGCCTGCTTACCAATACTTATTCACCATTAGAGTTAAGAAAGAGTTTGCTTAGCCGTGTTATTGATATCGCTTTTTTATTTGACCCCCCCTACGTAGAAGATTTAATCTCAGAAAAAGTAGCGACTGTTCCCTTGCATCTAGTCACTACAGATATAAATCTGACAAATGAAATATCGTCATTAAATAACCATATTATGGTGGATTATGGTGAATCAGTTAATGCACAGCACAAAAGAGAGTTCCAAGATTCACCATCAGCAAAACACTTTATGAGCCAACCTAGAATAGCTTTGAATTTTTTATTAGATGCTGGTGGAAGTGCGTATTTGCCAAGACAAATGACATTTGAATTTATTGAACAGAATAAATTATTTGTTGTTGAAAATGCGCCTGTTTATTCAAGAGAAATTTTCGCATCATATTTAGCCAAAAGTCAAAAAGTCGATATTATTGAACAAACCCTAAACTTTTTTCCCTATGTGACTATTTAAAGAAAAAACTCAAATTACACAACCTACTTTCAAAAAAAATAAGCTGAATAATTTGAGTCTATTACAACATGGTTAATTTACTTAGCCTTTATCCTCCTCTTTGGGTAAAACAGTGATAAGTTTATAATCCCCTTCTTCTAATTCATCATTAATACAAGTTAATAAAAATGATTTCATGACAGATTTTTCAACCCCATCATCTTGTGCATAGCCCTTACATAGCCTTAAAAGGCTCATGACATATTCTTTATCCGCTTCCATTTTTTCTGGTTCAGACTCTTCACTGTATGCTAAGTTTGAAGATAACGTTATAAGTGCCAAAGTTAAAACTACAATTAATTTTTTCATTTTTTATTCCTATATAAAAATTTATTAAAAATCCCAATAGTTGCTAAATGAATCGAGCTGTCTAGCAAGTGATTTTTTTTCGTAAATTAAATCCAATTTTTGTCTGACCATATATTTATTTTTAGAGGCTTTTCTGAGCGCTTTTTTATTACCAGCAACTTCAAAACCTTTAATATTTGAATCACCAAGAAAGTTGTTGTTAACGTCTATTTTAGTATCAGCATATGTGTCAAAACTCATTTCTTTACCTCATAAAAATTAATAATTAATTTTCACCAGATAATGTGCCTAATTTAATTAATTGGAAAGTGAAATATTTTGGTTTTTGTAATCAAAATTTTTTATCAAACATTCTTTTGATATATTATTTCGAATCAGGCTGGAGAGGGAAATTAGGTATAACTATAGAGAGATTTCGAATGCAATCACCTATACTAAGGAGTTTTCAAAAAAATATTATTAAAGTAATTAATTAAAACCATTTTTTCTTTTTAAAAAGCCAAATTTGAAAAACAACAACGGCAATTAAAATAATAATAAAAATACCAAAAGCGTTGCTGTTTTCAGCACCAGGAATGCCCCCAACATTTATACCTAATAACCCAGTAAGAAAACCCAAGGGAAGGAATAAAGCGGCAACAACTGACAAAACAAACATACGATTATTCATTTGTTCAGCTAAGGTGTTATTTAACTCTTCTTGACAAACAATTGCTCGGTCTTTTATTGAATCTAAATCTTCAATAAAGCGTGTTATTTGATCAGTCGCCTCTCTTAATTGAATTTTTTCTTCCGATGTAAATAATGTGATTTTATCACTCAGTAATTGCGCCATAGCTTCTCTTTGTGGAGATAAGTAACGCCTTAAAGATATAATTTGTCGACGAGTAGCTGAAAGCTCATTTCTTAGGCTGTGCGTACTAGAGATTAATATTTTTTCTTCGATATCAGATATGTTCTCTTCAATTTCATAAACCGTATTGCTCATTCTTGAAATCAAGCGTTCAGTTAATACCGATATAAACTCTGATGAAGTTTTCGGACCACATCCATTGTCAAAGTCGGATGCAATATCTTTAGTAGACAGTAATGTTCTTCGTCTCGTACTAATCACTTTATTTTTAGTAACCCAAAGACGAATTGATACCATATCTTCAGGGTCACTATTAGGTGATAAATTAACACCTCTTAACGATATTAGAACACCATCATTGAGTGGTGTAGCCCTTGGTCGAGTTTCTTCATCCAGCAAAGCATTGGAAACAACCGTGGGTAGTTGACTATGTTTTTCAAACCAAAACTTTGTTGACGGTAATGTATAATCAAAATGAAGCCAATGTGGCTTGCATACATCAATATTTTCTAGTGATGTGATTTTATTTACTTGATCATCTTGTGTAAAATAATAACCATAAATAAACTCTGTTTGCTTCATACACACCTCAACAATAATTCAATAATATTCATTTAAAATAAACTTCTAAAGTAATAATAAAGTGCCACAGCCAAGGAAAGCAATAAAGCCAAAGATATCAGTGACCGTTGTTAGTATCACAGCCCCCGATAATGCGGGGTCTATATTTAATCGATTTAATACCCAAGGCACCCAAACACCAGAAAGAGAAGCGACAAGTATGTTACCTAAAATGGCAATACAAATAGTAACGGACAACATAGGGCTTTCAAACCAGTATAGAGTAATAAACCCTATTACCGTTGCCCATAATATACCGTTGATTGCGCCTACCTTAAGTTCTTTATTCACAATAGATTGTCTGTTTGCATCAGTGATTTGCCCTAATGCTAATCCTCTAATAATTAAAGTTAATGTTTGACTACCTGATATGCCGCCCATTGAGGCAACCACTGGCATCAGTACGGCTAATGCTACAACTTGCTGCAATGTAGCTTCGAATAAACCAATAAACCATGAGGCTAAAAAAGCGGTTATCAAATTAATACCTAACCAAATTGCTCGGTTTTTACTACTCAACCAAACACTTGCAAATAAATCTTCTTCTTCACTTAAACCTGCTGCTTGAATTATTTGATTATTTGTTTGTTGTTCTTTAAATTTAAAAGCAGAATGTAAATCCAAACGGCCCGTTAAACAGCCTTCATCATCAATTATAGGTAATGCAGCCTTTCCTGAAAGTATTACTTCATCAGCGGCTTCTTCTATATTTTTACTTGCATTAATAGCTGATGTTTCGTGATACATAACTTCCGCTAGTGGTTTACCATCATCCAAGAGTAATAATTGATTTATTGGTACTCCACCTAAGAGTTTCGATTGATGATCAATAATATAAATAATGTCAGTTAACATTGGCTGTTCTTGTGCACAAAGCTTCTTTGCTGCTGATACTTTTAATTTTTGCGATACTTTGATTTCATCAAAACTTTGCCAACGGCCCACTTCATCATCAGCGTAATCTTGTGATTTTTTGAAATGCTCTTTTTGTTTTGCTGTCATTTGAGTTACAGCATATTCAATAAAGCGTTCACTTAAATTTTCAGTAAGCTCAAGTAGACTATTAGCATCTAAACGATCAAATAAAGGAAAGCATGCATCATCATCCAGGGCATTCAATATCATTTGTCTAGATTCATTCTTCATTTCTAGAAAAATAAGTTGTTGGGCCTCACTGCTAAATAATTTCCATAAACTTAATCGCTGCTCAAGAGGAAAAGCTTCTAGCAAGATGGCTATATGCTCTGGCAGGAGATCCCTTTCGATTTCTAGCGCGATATCCTGTAAATTCAATTCATCATCAAAGAGCTCATCAGCTTTTTCAATGTATTCAGTTAATAAGTCTAAAGACATAATTTTTCCTAAGAGGCGGGATTGATAAATTTTTTGGATTAGAGCAAGTAAAATTTTGCGTTTTATCTATACCCCCATTTAACTATAGAATCATTACATTCACTATTAATTAAATTATAAACGTTATGGAAATGCCAAAACTACTACCTTATGCAATAAAAACGCAACAATTTTCATTTGTATCTAAGTTATGGAGATTACTTGTTAGAAAGCGCCAATGGCAATTAATTGAAGATTGGCACTATACGCTACCAAACCAAAGAGTCATTATTATTCCGAAGGGGTTTGTTTTTGATGGTAGTTCATATCCTGCGATTGTTTGGCTTTTTTATTCTCCTACAGGATTATTATTAATTCCCGTTATTTTGCATGATTTTTGTTTTCAATATAACTACTTGTGGGCATTGCAAGATGATAGAGTCTTTAAATTTAAGCAAGGAAGCGGTTTCTTTAAATGGTCGGCATTAATAAGAAATGTGGGGATAGAAAGAAATGAATTGCTGCTGATTGATTATTTTACGTGGCTGATGTGCATAGTGTTTGGTTGGGTTAATTGGTTAACTTTTCAGCGCAAAGATAAAGTACCACTGTTGCCTTCTAAGTTTAAAACCAAATAAAATTAACAGAAAAAATGTCCTCCTATTATTGATACTAGCACGATAACAAGAGGATATTCGCGTCACAAGAATAAAAGTTATATTTATTAATTACTTAACAAGAAAATTACATTTTTCTATGTACAATATATAACACTCTATGTGTTATTACAGTTTAAGCCGCTCTCCCTCCGTTTAAATTATGAAAGGGCTTGTATACTGTTAATCTCTTATATTTTTGCCATAGCAACTCTATTCTGGTTTGTCCCTCACTCTGTTCCTTGCACATTTGAGAAAATTGTTTTTCTACTTTATTAGTTGGCGTACACACCTCTTGCTCTAACATATGTAATCGCCTTCCAATATCAGTCAGTATTTCAGCTTCTGCTATAGTAAAATCTCCTGACTTATTAAAACCACGCGGAAAATGAACATCATCGTAAAAGGGGCTTTCAGTCTTAAATCCGTGAGTTAAAATCATTGTAACCTCTGTTGGCTGTATTTGGATTTTGACGGATTATGCGACTAACGAACCAAACTGTAAATCAACTAATAATTATCGAAACGATAAGAGGTTGCATCATGGATATTGTGTTAATTAAGACCTTCTTAGAAATTGAAGATTGTCGTCATTTTGTAAAGGCTCCTGAAAACCTACATTTAACTCAAGCGTCTATAATTACTAGAATCGCCATGAAATAATAATACCTAAATCAAATTAAATTTCATTAAACACTGTAAGTGATTGTGTTACTTTTATGTGGTTTTTTCTTGTTCGCTTATTAATGCCGCCAATGGCTTTTTCTTGATCTATATAGACTTTGATTTTTCAGGTAATTAGGTCAATTGAGCAACCAAAAATCAGGTTTGAAACTCTATGGCGGTATGTGCCCCATAGCACCACAGAATTTAATACCTAAAATCATATTAATCTAATGTCCGCTTTGGTATTTTCTAATCAAATTAGAATTTTTGACTTTATAAATACCTGATTAAATTTAGAGCAACTCTATTATCTAACGCAGGGTTGATTTTCATCGGTTCAAATGTCGCTAGATAAGTCAAAGCTAAGGTCTTCTTTCGTATCGTAGCGGTCTTAAGTTATTGCAACACCAATGTCGGCTTTGAGCCTTGAGTTCAAATGGTGAATGCAACGCTATCCTTATATTAAAGGAGCGTAGCTA